>OIWK01000027.1_pt1 | contig 119090 bp, 87 predicted proteins | sample 1587401 | NCBI WGS metagenome assembly OIWK01 (sample SAMEA3888911, study PRJEB22519) | human gut metagenome | biome: human gut; feature: human-associated habitat; material: faeces | place: Denmark | collected 2009 | reverse complement strand
AACCCTGGACCTTGGGATTAAGAGTCCCCTGCTCTACCAACTGAGCTAACGACCCAAAGCTAAAGTCCGCTGTGGCGGACTTTAGAGTAGATATCGTGTGGTGGGCCGTCAGGGGTTCGAACCCTGGACCTTGGGATTAAGAGTCCCCTGCTCTACCAACTGAGCTAACGACCCAAAGCTAAAGTCCGCTGTGGCGGACTTTAGAGTAGATATCGTGTGGTGGGCCGTCAGGGGTTCGAACCCTGGACCTTGGGATTAAGAGTCCCCTGCTCTACCAACTGAGCTAACGACCCGATATCAACACGAAGCAAGAACTGGGGTGGGTAAAGGGACTCGAACCCTCGACCTACGGGACCACAACCCGTCGCTCTAGCCAACTGAGCTACACCCACCGTGTCCTGTGCGCTTCGCGCTCGACTATTATTGCAAGGAACGCCACGCGATGCAAGCCCCAATTTTCAAGAATTTTGAAAAGAGTTTTTCGAGCGCGTTTCGAGCAATTCCCACCGGTTTCATAGGAGTAAACTTGCCCCACTGCAAATGCTCGAAAGGACAAGCATGAAAGAACTCTCCAATCGCACGGCAACGTTTACCGATTCGGTCATCCGCCGCATGACGCGCATCTCCAATAAGTACGGTGCCGTCAACCTCTCGCAGGGCTTCCCTGACTTCGATCCTCCGGCACAGCTGCTCGAGAGCCTCAGCACCATCGCGACCGACCCCAAGCCGCTCTATCACCAGTACTCCATCACTTGGGGCTCCCAGGCCATGCGAGAGGCGCTCGCGGCCAAGCAGGAGCACTTTATGGGCATGCCGATCAACCCCAACGAGACCATCGTAGTCACATGCGGCTCCACCGAGGCCATGATGGCCGCCATGTTGACGGTCACGAACCCCGGAGACAGGGTCGTCATCTTCTCGCCGTTCTACGAGAACTACGGCGCCGACACGATTCTTTCGGGTGCCGAGCCCATCTATGTGCCGCTCAACCCGCCCACGTTCGACTTCGATCGCGAGGTCCTCGAGGCGGCCTTCCGCGACAACGACCCCAAGGCCATCGTCCTGTGCAACCCGTCCAACCCCTGCGGCAAGGTCTTTACGCGCGAGGAGCTCACCTATATCGCCGACCTCTGCAAAAAGTACGATGCCTACTGCATCACCGACGAGGTCTACGAGCACATCGTCTATGCGCCCCACGAACATGTCTATATGGCAACGCTGCCCGGCATGTTCGAGCGCACCATCAGCTGCAGCTCGCTGTCCAAGACCTACTCCATCACCGGTTGGCGCCTGGGCTACACCATCGCCCCGGCCGAGATTACCGAACGCATCAAGAAAGTCCACGACTTCCTCACCGTGGGTGCCGCCGCCCCCCTGCAGGAAGCCGTCGTTACCGCCCTTAACTTCGACGATAGCTATTACGATGAGGTCCTCGACCTCTACACCGCCAAGCGCGACCTGTTCTGTCAGGGACTCGACAACATCGGTCTTGAGCATAACGTGCCGCAGGGCGCCTACTACGTCATGATGGACATCTCTGAGTTTGGCTATGACAGCGACCTCGACTTCTGCGAGGATCTCGCCTCCAAGGTGGGCGTGGGTGCCGTTCCCGGCTCAAGCTTCTTCCGCGAGCCCGTCAACCATCTGATTCGTTTCCACTTTGCCAAGCGAGACGAGACGCTTAACGCGGCGCTGGAGAACCTCAAGTCGCTACGTGATAAAATTAAGCCGCGCGGGTAAGGACGGCCCGGCAACTAAAGCAACCAAAGAAGCCCCGCACCGCCCGCCGCGTTGCAGGGCTTCTTTTTATAGCGCTTTCCTAATTTGGTTAGAGCCCTATACTTTAGTCACGGAGCAACTCGTCCCAGAGAGAGGAATACTATGGCAGAGCAGCAGCTTATCGGAGCACTCGAGGCCGGCGGCACCAAGATGGTCTGCGCCACGGGCTATGCGGACGGTACGGTCCTGGAGCGCGAGCAGATCGCGACCACGACCCCGCAGGAGACCGTCGAGGCCGTCAACGCATGGTTTGCAGACAAGGGCATCGCCGCCTTGGGCATCGGCGCCTTTGGCCCCACCGCGGTCAACCCTGCCTCGCCCCAGTACGGCAAGATCTTGGAGACGCCCAAGACCGCATGGCGTTACTTTGACCTACTGGGCACCATCCAAAACGAGCTCAAGGTCCCCTGCGGCTACGATACCGACGTCAACGTCGCCTGCTTGGGCGAGGTCACCTTTGGTTGCGCTCAGGGCCTCACCGACGTTGTCTACCTGACCATCGGCACCGGCGTGGGCGCCGGCGTGCTCTCGGGCGGTCAGCTCGTGCATGGCATGATGCATCCCGAGGCCGGCCACATCCTGGTCACGCGCGACCCGCGCGACACCATTGGCGAGCACAGCGCCTGCCCCTTCCACGACAACTGCCTCGAGGGCCTCATCGCCGGTCCTGGCGTCAAAAAGCGCTGGGGAGGTAAGTCCGCCGGAGATATGGCCGATGACCCGGAGGCCATGGACCTGCTCGCAGGCTATCTGGCACAGGCGCTCATGACCTACACGCTGTGCTATGCCCCGCAGAAGATCATCATCGGCGGTGGCGTTGCCGATCACACCCCTATCGTGCCGCTCGCCCGCAAAAAGTGCGCCGAGATGCTCAACGGCTACATCGTCACGCCCGAGGTCAACGATATCGACACCTACATCGTCAACAATAGCCTCGAGGGCAAGCAGGGCATCATGGGCTGCCTGGCCCTGGGTGCCGCCGCGCTTCAGCAGTAGGCGCACCAAAGGGGCGCCGCAACCTCCAGCAATCCCATCCTACGGGATAACGCCGCCACGCCCCGCATAAGCCCCCAAACAAAGAAAGGCCGCCTAGGACCAAGCAATGTGTCCTAGGCGGCCTTTTTGGCACATATGAGCGATCGTAGAAGATATCGAAGCACAACGCCCGTCATCGCTCCACAGCAGTCGATCATCACGTCGGTAATCATACCGGCGCGACCGGGCACAAAGAGCTGAATCGTCTCGTCAATCGAGGGGATCAGCAGCAGGAACACCGCCATGGGAAGCAGCACGTCAAAGGTGCGAAGGCCCTCGATATCGAAAGCGTGCGTCGCCAGAATGCCGAGCACCATGTACTCGGTAAAATGCGCGCACTTGCGAACGACGAAGTTGGTCACCCACTCATACGGAAACCCCATGCCGTTCAAAAAACCGCGAACGGCCTCCATAATCGACAAGCTCAATGAACCGGACCCCGTGCCGGGAACCATCGAATTGCCCCAGATGAGCAGCACCATCAGGCAGGTCGCGACCGCCCATTTTCGATCGAGTTTAAGCATGCAGAAGTTATGCCTCCGCACAGAGCGGCTCAAAGCTGGCGGTGCCACCCTCGATAACGCTCAGATAGGCACGGCCTGTGCGCCTCACCGCTGCAGACTGCAGGCGGTCGATCTCCTCCTCGAGAATCTGATTGACGCGCTCGTGACGACGGTTCTCCATGATGCCAGCAGCGATGGCCTCGGCACGCTCAATACCTTCGCGCGAGATGCGGGCGGTATCCTCGGGGAACACGGCGCTGTGGCGACCAACGTAAGCGGGGGCAGCGGGCTGAGGAGCAGACGTAAACACCGGAGCGGCAACGGGAGCAGGCTCGACGACCTCGTCCAAAATTGCGGCAGCGGCGGCCCACATGCCCTCGTGGCCCGAATAATCGGCCATGGGGACGTCTTCCTCGGAAGTCGCATCGACAGGCTCGTCGACAGCGACGGACTGGGACGCAGAGGCCGGGACATCGACCGGGGCAGCGACCACATACGGCATGTCGTTCGAGATGACCGGCTCGTCAAGGTCATCGAGGTCGATAGCCGCGACAGAGGCGTCGCTGATGATCGGCATGTTGGCAAGGTTCGCGTTGTACGGCACCGCCTCCGCCGCCTGCTGCTGTGCAGGAGCGCCCCACAGCGAGCTTTCGGCAGCACGGCGGGCGGCAATAGTCTCCTCGTCGACGGCCAGCGGCTCGTCGGCGTAGGGGTCAACGGCGGTGGCGGCGGCCGGAGTCACGGGCACGGCAGTGTCATACGTAACGGATTGAGCCGTGGCGGCGTTGTTGGCAGCGTTAGCCACGAGCGCCACAAAGGCGGCCGTGCTGCCCGCAGGGGCGGCATGAGAGCCCGAGACGGCGCGCGCAGCGGCAGCGATGTCGTCGCGGTTATAGGAGCCGGTCTGCCCGCCGTAGGTGAGTTCGTCGATAGCGACCTGGTAGACGTCGCGTGAGTGCGTGGGATCGCAGCTGACCGGCGAGTCATCGTCGAGCATGCTATCAATCATGGACCAGGCGTCGGCCTCGCTCATGGCGTCTGCGGCGCGGGCGATGGTGGGGACGCCATCGTCGGCACGACGGCGCTGGAAGGCACCGGTCAGGCCGGAGAAAACCGAAGAGGGCTGCGCGGCGTTTGCCTGAACGGCAGGAGCCGCAGTGGCAACACCCTGAGGGACAGCCCACTGCTGTTGGGCGGGCATCGAGGCAGTCTGGAACTCATTTTGATGCTGGTTGACGTTCGCAGCGCCACCCATGGCGTCGGGCTGGATCAGGCGCTCGGCATGCTGAGCACGATATTCAGAAATGCCGAGCGAGGCGGCATAGATACCCACGCCCGCCACCGCACCCACGGCAAAGGGAACAGCGCCCGCGACGACCGTCTCGTTCACCGACGAAAACGGCAGCGTGGCAGCATACATCACCACGGGAGCGGCAAGGCCGATCCCGCAGGAAAGTCCAGCAAGGACTGCTCGTTGTGTTGCATCAGAAGAAGCCATGAGCTCTCCCCATCTTCCAGCACCCAAATCGCATCATTCAGTTGGCTGCGCGAGAGAAGATGAAGCGGGGCTATGCCCCAAAGCAACGGTATATGGTTCGTTTCATCTGCGTTTTCCGTCGCGAAGCTTAACAGCTATTATGCGAAACCCCCTTGGGGATTGCAAGCGACGAAGCGGGATTGAAACGGGAAAATCGCTGCTTGCCGGTCGTGAGGTCAATAATCGTTGGCGAGCGGCTATACGAAAAGGGCCAGGATCTAAACCCCGGCCCTTCTGGCATGTCTATGGCTGTTGTCGCGTGCGGCGAGCGACTTAGAACGTCTGCTCGTAATCGCTGTGCTTTTTTGCCGAACGCACCAGGAACTCCTGGTTGGTATTGGTGCCCTTGAGGCCCTTGATAAACGACGCGGCCGCGCGCTCGGTATTGTTCATGCCGGCGAGGATACGGCGCAGGCCAAAGACAAACGGGCGCATCTGCTCGTCGACCAGCAGGTCCTCGTTGCGCGTGCCCGAGGCAACGGGATCGATGGCCGGGAAGATACGGCGGTCGGCCAGGTCGCGGTCGAGTTTGAGCTCCATGTTGCCGGTGCCCTTGAACTCCTCAAAGATGACCTCGTCCATCTTGGAGCCGGTATCGATGAGGGCGGAAGCCAGGATGGTGAGCGAGCCGCCGTTCTCGATGTTGCGGGCAGCACCCAAGAAACGCTTGGGCGGATACAGGGCCGCCGAATCGACGCCGCCCGACAGGATACGGCCCGAGGCGGGAGCGGCCAGGTTGTAGGCGCGGGCAAGGCGCGTGATGGAGTCGAGCACCACCACGACGTCGCCACCCAGCTCCACGATGCGCTTGGCACGCTCGATCACGAGCTCTGCCACACGAGTGTGGTTTTCGGCGGGCATATCGAAGGTCGAGGCCACGACCTCGCCCTTGATGGAGCGCTGCATATCGGTGACCTCTTCGGGACGCTCGTCGACGAGCAGGCAGATGAGGTGCACCTCAGGGTTATTGATAGAGATGGACTGGCAGATCTTCTTGAGGATCGTGGTCTTGCCGGCTTTTGGCGGCGACACGATCAGGCCGCGCTGACCCTTGCCAATCGGCGACACGATGTCGATAGCGCGACCGGTAATGGAATCCTTACCGTGCTCCATGCGCAGAGGCTCGTTGGGATAGACCGGCGTGAGGTCGCCGAACTTGGGGCGATTACGGGCCTGCTCGGGATCAAGACCGTTGACGGTTGTGATCTTGGCAAGGCCGGCGCGCTTGTCGCCGCCGCGCGAGGGACGAAGCGAGCCCTCGATCACGTCGCCCGTACGCAGGCGTGCGGAGCGGATGAGATATGCGGGCACAAAGGCGTCGTCGCTGGACTTCATGTAGCCGTGGGCATGGATGATGCCGGAGCTGTCCGGGCGAATCTGCAGAATGCCCTTGATGTCACGGAAGCCCTCGGCCTTCGCAGCAGTGGTGTAGATTTCCTCGACGAGCTCGGCCTTCTTCTTGCCGGTCGTCTCGATCTCGAACTCCTTGGCCTTTTCGCGCAGCTCGGCGACCTTCATGGCCGCGAGCTCCTCGCGCGAAAGCGTAGGCTCGGTCGGGGCGGCGTTGCGCTCCTTGTTGCGCTGCTTGCGATCGCGCTGACGGTTGCGGCGGTCGTTGTTGCGCTCGTCTTTGCGCTCGCTGCGCTCGTCGTTGCGCTTGTGCTGACGGCGGTTGGGGCGGGCGTTCTCGTCGGTCTCGGCGGTCGTAGCGCCATCGGCGGCAGCGGCATCGGCGTTGTTCGAGGCCTCGCCGTCAGACTTGCCATCGATGACGGAACCGGCATCGGCATCGGCCTGATGCTCGGCGGCCTTGGCCTTTGCAGACTTCTTGCGCGTACGCTTGGGCTTCTCGGCTGCCGGCTGACCGGCGTTCTCGGCATCGGAAGCGACGTCAGAGGTTGCCTCGGCAACCTCATTGGCGGCATCCTCGGACGCGTCCCTTTTTGCGCCCTTGGCCTTGGTCGAGCGCTTGGAAGCGGTACGATGGCTACGACCAGGGCGGACATCGACCGACTCGCCCTCGGCGGCAGCGGCGTCCTGGACGGGAGCGTCGGCGACGGGCGCGGGCGAGGCGGTCATCGCGGCGTCCTGAGCTGCGGCTGCTGCAGCGGCGGCGGCAGCCTTCTCGGCCTCGACGAAGGCCTTGGGCTTGCGGCCGCGACGGTGCGGGCGAAGAGCGGGATCGACAACGGGAACCTCGTTGGCCTCGGCAGGTGTTGCAGACTCAGAGGGCTGCGCACCCTCCCCTACTGCAGAACGAGCCGGAGCTTCACCGGACTCTTGGGCCACCTGCTCAGCATCCTGCTGAGACTTGGCCGCACGACGACGCGTGCGCGGAGCCGGCTTCTCGGTCGGCTGCCCCGCGACAGGGGCCTCGGCAGCAACAGGCGCCTCGGAGACGACCGGCGCTGCAAGCTCGGTCAGCGCTGCGGCCTCGCGCTCGGCAGCACGGCGACGGGCGCGCACAACCTGAGCCTCGCTAATCTGCGCCAGCGCACGGGCCTGCGCGACCTCATCGGAAATGGGGGCCGAAGCATCGGCGGCAGTGGGCCGCTTCGCGCGCGTGGTGCGCGTCGTGCGACGCTTGGGCTTGGCAGCCTCCTCGCCGTCAGCGGCGGACTTAGGCGCACGGCGTGTACGCTTGGGCTTTACGGGCACGGCATCCTCTTCGGCGGTAGGGGCAACTCCCTCGCCAGCGGCAGGCGCGACCTTCTCAGCCGATGCGGGCGTAGGCGTCGAAGCGGCCTTGGGGGCCTCAGGAATCGAGGTCTGCACCGGCGCGGGCATCGCGACCTGGTCCGACGCAACCGGTGCAGCGGGAGCGGTTTGCGCCGTCGTTATTTCGTTTTCTTGCTGTTGATCAGACACAGTGTTTGCTCAACTTTCTTTTCAAGCCCTGTGATCACATGCTCCCTGCATATACCTTCAGGGCGGCTAAACAGTCTAGCTCCGTACAAAAACGACGGACATCATTGATCTGTATCGAGATGATTGCGTCATATACGCAGCGTTAGTGTAGCACAACCGCCACCACCTGCAACTTAGTCATCGGGGACGTTCTTAAACGACTAGCCAAAAGGGACACTCTTTACAAAGCCACGGGCGGCGATGTCCCCCTCTCATAAGTTGCGGTGAAAGAGTTCCTGAAAAACCCGGCAGCCGCCCCAAACGGGAACTATTCCACCGCAACTTATATGGAGAGGCCAGCCGAGCCCCCAAAGACCGTGGTGACCACGAGGCACGAGAGCAGGATCGTCGGTCCCAGGATCGGCTCGCCACGAATCGAGCCTATCTACTACGTTTGACCCGCGACCCCTGACCATCCCCTCGATCTTCCTAAAATCGCAAGCCAGCTACCTGCAGTTTTAATATCGCACCTTGCGACATGCTTCGGGGTATGCGACTAAACGTAGTAGATAACCCCGATTCGTGGCGGACGGTTTCGCACCGCTCTCCCCCGGGACAAAAATGATCCGTTTTCCTCCGCCCATAAGGGGTCATTTTCAAAACTATGACGGATTACGGTGCAAGAACGGCGCAAGCCAACCATACCCTGCATTTTTAATATTCGGCAAGCCGTCTACCTGCGGTTTTATTTTCGCTGCCGTTGCTATGGTCGCCAGACAGCGAGTCAGCCCCGTAAAGCGGTATAGATTCGTTTTTATAGCATTTTCCAGCACGCCAAAAAGCCCCGCCAAACGCAAAACGCCCGACCTCCGCATAGAGATCGGGCTTATAGGGTTCAGCAAAGCCGAACCTACAAGGTCAAACGACCCGCAAATTACATCTGCTCGGGCGCGGAAACGCCAACAAGGGTAAGCACCAAGGCGAGCGTCACGCGGACGGCGTCGCAAGCGGCCAGACGGGCGCGCGAGAGCTCGGGGTCGACGGGACGGCCCTCGCTCGGCAGCACCTGGCAGGCAGCATAGAAGCTGTGGAAGTCGCCGGCGAGCTCCTCGGCAAAGTGCGTCAGACGGAACGGAGCGCGGTCGCGAGCGCAGCTGGCGATCAGGTCGGTGAGCTCGTTGAGCTTACGCGAAAGGGCGAGCTCGGTCGGGTCGGTCAGCAGCGAGTAATCGACGTTCTCACCGATAGCCTTGGCGGCGACGGCCTTCATGCCCATCTCGTCAGCCTGCTCGGGCGTAACGTCGGCGGCACGACGCAGGATGGAGCACACGCGGGCGTGAGCGTACTGCACGTAGTACACCGGGTTGGAGTTGTCGCGCTTCTTAACGGCCTCGATGTCGAAGTCGACCATCTGGTTGGAGCTCTTGGAGATGAGCGTGTAGCGGGCGGCGTCAGAGCCGACCTCGTCGACGAGCTCCTGCAGGGTCACCATGGTGCCCTTGCGCTTGGACATACGGACGGGCTTGCCGTTGCGCAGCAGGTTGACGAGCTGGCCCAGCAGAACCTCGAACTTGCCGGGGTAACCGAGAGCGTCGCAGACGCAGCGGACGCGCTCGATGTAGCCGTGGTGGTCGGCGCCCCAGATGTCGATGACGTGGTCGACGCGCTGGAACTTGTCCCAGTGATAGGCAACGTCGGAGGCGAAGTAGGTGTACTCGCCGTCGGACTTGATCAGGACGCGGTCCTTGTCGTCGCCCAGGTCGGTGGAGCGGAACCACAGGGCGCCGTCCTTGGTGTAGAGGTAGCCCATCTTGTCGAGCTTCTCGAAAGCGCGGTCGACGGCGGAGGTGCCGGCAGTCTCGCCCTCGGTGTCCTTCACATACAGCGAGCGCTCGGAGAACCAACGATCGAAGTCGCAGTTGACGGCGTGGCAGAGGTCGCGCATGTTGTCGACCATCTTCACGTAACCGCGCTCACGGAAGCTCTCCATGCGCTCCTGCGGATCGGCCTCGACCCACTTGTCGCCGTCGGTGCGCCAGAACTCGGCGGCCTCGTCGATGATGTAGTCGCCGCCGTAGGAGTCCTTGCCCAGCGTCTCGGCAAAGTTATCCTGGTACGGATGGGTCTCGGGATGCTCGTCGTTCTCGTCGGCGACAAAGGCGTCGCGGTCGGCGATCAGCAGCTTGTGAGCCTCATCGATGTCCACGCCCTGCTTGGCGATGATGTCGGCGAGCTGCATATAGCGCGTGCTGATGGAGTTGCCGAAGGTGTTCATCTGTGATCCGTGGTCGTTGATGTAGAACTCACGCTGGATATCGTAACCGGCGTGGTCCATAACACGGCAGAGGGAGTCGCCCAGAGCGGCCCAGCGGCCATGGCCGATGTGCATGGGGCCGACGGGGTTGGCGGAAACGAACTCGACCTGGGTCTTCAGGCCGCCGCCGACATTGGACTTAGCGAAGTCCATGCCCTTCTCGCGGGCCTCGCCGAAGATGGCGTTCTTGACGGCGACGGAGAGGTAGAAGTTGATGAAGCCGGGGCCTGCGATCTCGACCTTCTCGATCGCGGGGTCCTCGGGCATATGGGCAACGACGGCCTCGGCGATCTTGCGCGGAGCGCAGTGAGCCAGCTTGGCGGACTTCAGGGCCATGGTGGAGGTCCACTCGCCATGAGAAGTGTCAGCCGGTCGCTCGATGGCGCAATCGTCAAGTTCAAATGCGGAAAGGTCGCCGGCCTCCTGGGCCGCAGCAAGCGCAGCGCGTACCAGCTCTTCAATCTTCTCGGGCATAGATCCTCCTTGTGTTAAAGCCCCCGAGCTCTTGGTCACTCGTAGGGCAAAAGCCAGAGTTTGTAGCACTCTATCACAAGCGACGCACACTGTCGCAGGGTAAAGCCAATCGAAATTGCATATGCACAAAAATGACTACCGCTCTTGCGCGGTGGTACAAAGTTGGCGGTTTGCCTGCAATTTATACACGTTCTGGAAATGCATAAACGCTTGAATAAGCCGTTCTATTTATCGAATACTCTTACCTATCAGAGTTGTGTGCTTTTCCTGCATAAAGTAAGGGTTTGCGCACGTCAGCGTGTTATTCTAGACATACGTAAATTCGTATAAGTTGGAGGTAGCATGTTCTCAATCGGTCAACACGTCATTCATCCGGGTCAGGGAGTCTGCACCGTCGTCGGTTTTAGGGACGACACGCCGCAGCCCATGCTGTTGCTCGAGACCAAGCAGGGACATGCGCAGACGATCCTTATGTACCCCGTGGCGCAGGCCGATCGTTTGCACGCCGCCATCTCCCAGCAAGATGCCGAGCACCTGCTGAGCCACTACGACGAGCTGGAGTGCGACACCTTTACCGAGCGCAACAGCTCGCTCGAGGAGACGCACTTTAAGCAGCAGCTTAAGCTGGGTGCGCCCGAGACGGTCCGCGTGGCAAAAACCATGATGCACCGTATTCGCCAGGCCGAGGAAGCAGACAAAAAACCCAGCTCCTACTACATGCGCGTACTCAAGGAAGCCAAGCGCCGCTCCATCGAGGAGTTCGCCGTGGCCCTGGGCGTCACCGAGGAGGACGCCGAAGCCCGCCTAGCCCAAGCCGCCCTCAACTAACCCATCCGCACCAAAAACCACCACAAAGGGGACAGGCACCTTTGTGGTGGTTTTCTTGTTCTAGTAGTATTCATTCTTATCGATACCCACGAGCACAAGGAGTCCCTTATGGCAGAGCCGCTTACCGCCGGAATCACCCGCGACCGCGCGTTCGAACTGCTCAACGAGCACAACAAGGACCCGTTCCACATCACCCATGGCGAGACGGTCGAGGGAACTATGCGCTACTTTGCGCGCGAGTTCGACCCCGAGAACGAGGAGTTTTGGGGCATCGTCGGTCTGCTGCACGACCTGGATTGGGAGGAGCATGAGGACGACCCCATGAATCACACCATCTATGCCGCCGAGATTCTTGAGGGCGAAGGTGCGTCTCCCGAGCTTATCCGTGCCATCCAGACACACACGTCCGACTTCAACTCTTCGCTGCCCAAGCCCGAGCTGCAGATGGAAAAGATCCTGTTTGCCTGCGATGAGCTCACCGGCCTGATTGGCGCCGCCGTCATCATGCGCCCGAGCAAGAGCGTCATGGACTTTACGACCAAGTCGCTCAAAAAGAAATTCAAGGACAAGCGCTTTGCCGCCGGCTGCTCGCGCGATGTGATTTCGCAGGGTGCCGAGATGCTGGGCTGGGAGCTTCCCGAACTCTTTGACCGCACCATCGCGGCCATGCAGTCCTTCGCCCCCGACCGCGACACCTTTCAGGCCTAGCACCAAAATCACCGCAAAGGGGCTTGGCCCCTTTGCGGTGATTTTTTGCGCGGGCGTTTAGGGGCGGACCTGGCCGGTGCCGCGGAGCTTGTATTTGTAGGTGGTGAGGGCCTCGGCGGCAAAGGGGCCGCGGGCATGGAGCTTTTGGGTCGAGATGCCGATCTCGGCACCCAGCCCAAACTCGCCGCCGTCAGTGAAGCGCGTGCTGGCGTTGGCGTAAACTGCCGAGGCATCGACCGCATCCAGGAAGCGCTCACAGGCATCCTCGTCCTCGGCAACGATGGCCTCGGAGTGCATGGTGCCGTAGCGGTTGATGTGTGCGATGGCCTCGTCCTCGTTCGCCACGACCTTCACGCTCATCTCGAGCGCCAGGTACTCACGGCCCCAGTCCTCCTCAGTCGCGGCAACATAGTCGTCGCCCTCGACAAGCCCAGCGTCGGCGCATGCGGCGCACGTGGCCTCGTCGCCGTGAATCAGCACGCCGTGGTCGTGCAGCACGGCAACGACTGCGGGCAAAAACGCGTCGGCCACGGCACGGTCGACCAGCAGCGACTCGGCGGCATTGCACACGCCCACGCGCTGGGTCTTGGCATTGACGATAATGTTGAGCGCCTTGTCAAAGTCGGCGGATTCATGCACGTAGATATGGCAGTTACCCGTGCCCGTCTCGATCACCGGCACAAGCGACTCGCGCACGCAGCGCTGAATCAGGCCCGCACCGCCACGCGGAATAAGCACGTCGACGATGCCGCGGAGCTTCATGAGCTCGCCGGTGGCCTCGCGGTCGGTAGACTCGATCATCGACACAGCCTCGCGCGGGAAACTCTGGACTTCAAGCGCATCGGCCAACAGCTCGGCAATCATGGCGCACGAGTGATAGGCCAGCGAACCGCCGCGCAGAATGCAGGCGTTGCCGGTGCGGATGCAGATGCCCGCGGCGTCGGCCGTTACGTTGGGGCGCGCCTCGTAGACCATGGCGACCAGACCCAGCGGCACGCTCACACGGGTGAGGTCCACGCCGCTTGCAAGCACGCGGTGGTCGAGCACGCGGCCGACAGGATCGGGCAGCTCGGCGAGCTTCTCCAGGCCGGCGGCCATGCCCTCAACGCGCTCGGGCGTCAGCAACAGGCGATCGAGGAGCCCCGTCGAGGTGCCCGCATCGCGCGCGGCGGACATATCGAGCTCGTTGGCGGCAACGATGAAATCGACACCGTCGCGCAGCGCTGCGGCCATGGCGCGCACGGCCTCCTGACGCTGCTCATCGCTCGCCGTGGCAAGCGATGCCGACGCTGCCTTGGCGGCAACGGCAAGATCGTGGACATACGTAGCTATATCGACCGACATGGGCGGCCCTTTCTCTTAGATGTTTGCCATCCATGGTAGCCGATTTGTGCATGCCCTCGCCCGCGGCGGTAGAATTGGTCAACCCGAAACACCGCAACGAACGGAAGTACCGCATGGCCCTCATCACTTCATACAACGTCCCCGGCCTCTATGTCGAGGACCACAGCATCGACGTCCCCCTTGACTGGCGCGGCCTGGAGCCGATGCTCCTGGCCGTCGGCAGCACCATGCGCCGCGGCGCCATGCCGGCGCCCATCGCCGGTGCGCCCGAGAGCATCAAGCTCTTCTACCGCGTGGTTTGCGCGCCCGACCGCATCAACGACGATCTGCCGCTGCTCCTGTTTTTGCAGGGCGGCCCCGGTGGCGAGAGCCCGCGTCCGCTCTCGCCCACGAGCGACGGTTGGATCGAGGAGGCTGTCAAGCATTTCCGCGTCGTGCTGCCCGACCAGCGCGGCACGGGACGCAGCAACTGCGTAGACGGGCGTACGATCGCGGCTCTGGGCGAGCGCGCGACGGCGGCCGGCTCCGATGCGGCCCGCTCGCAGGCGGACTTCCTCAAGCGCCACCTCGCCAGCTCCATCGTGCGCGATTTTGAATACCTGCGCCTTGTGGGCTTTGGCGGCAAGCCGTGGGTCACGCTCGGCCAAAGCTACGGCGGCTTTTTGACGCTGAGCTACCTGTCGCTCTTCCCCGAGGGCGTGGCGGCGAGCTTTACCTGTGGTGGCATCCCCCACGTCCCGGCAAGCGCCAGCGAGGTCTACGCGCACACCTTCCCGCGCATGGCCGCCAAAACGCAGCAGTATTACGACCGCTACCCCGCCGACGTCGAGCGCGTGGCGGTTCTTGCCGATGCGCTTGAGGAGCAGAGGCCCGTGCTGCCCGACGGCTCGCCAATGACGGTGGAGCGCCTGCAGCTTATGGGCAGCGACTTTGGCATGAAGCCGAGCTTTGAGCGCATGCATTGGATTATCGATCACGCTTTTGTTGACGGCGACGGCACGCTGAGCTGCGGTGCCTCAGTATCCGATGGCTTTTTGATGCGCGCCTTCGAGCGCACCAACACGCGCACGAACCCGCTGTACTGGACGCTTCAGGAGTTTATCTACGCCGACGGCGACACCATGCCCATTCGCTGGGCCGCGGCAGAGGAGAAGGCCCATCGCGCCGAGTTCGACACGCTCGCGCGCCCGCTCATGTTTACCGGCGAGGCCATGTTCCCGTGGATGTTTGAGCAGATGCCCGAACTTAAGCCTTTCAAGCCGGCGATGGACCTGCTGATGGAGGACACCAGCTGGGACAAGATCTACGACCCGCAGCGCCTGGCTTGCAACGAGGTACCACTCCAGGCCGCGGTGTATTTCGACGACATGTACGTCGATTCGGGTATGCAGCTCGACACGCTCAGCCGCGTGGGCAACTCGCACGCCTGGGTGACCAACGAATTCGAGCACGACGGCCTGCACGGCAGCGTGGTATTCAAGCACCTCTTCGACGAAGCCCTCAACCGCGGAGACTTGCGCCGAATCTTCTAGCGAAGAAGTGTCCCCCGTCAGCCGGCACAAAAGGAATGTCCCCAAGTGCCGAATAACTACCGACAACGACGATGCCGCAGGTAGAGGACGGAAAGCGAAAACGCCCCTAAGCGAGCAAGGTGACGTGAAAGAGGAGGGCATTGACCTTTTGGTCATGCCCGACGATTGAACGTCAGATTGCCGCTTAGGAGCGTTTGCAGCGTCAATTGGTTAAGCAAATACAATCAGATTATCTCGATGGATCGCGGGCTTCTCGGCCAGGTCTGCCAGCAGGCGGTTGCTGGCAATCTGGTCCTGGCGGCGGCCGGCTGCAAGCTCCAGCACGTCCGAATCGGCCTCGGCGATACCGCGGGCGACGACCATACCGCTCGGATCGCACACATCGAGCACATCGCCCTCGGCAAACTGGCCATCGACCTCGCGAATACCCACCGCGAGCAAGGACGAGCCACGGCTGACCAGCGCCTTCGCGGCACCGTCGTCAACCGTTACCGAGCCATGAGCCTTGTCACCCAGCGCGATCCACAGCTTGCGCGGCGCAATATCCAGGCGCTCCGCCGGCGGATCGAACAGGGTTCCCACGCTCTCGCCACGGGCCAGGCGCACAAGCGCATCGGGCTCCTCGCCCGAGCAAATCACGCTCTGAATGCCGGCCGTCATCAAAATGCGGCTCGCGCGGATCTTGGTGATCATGCCGCCGGTGCCCACCGACGTCGAAGAATCGCCCGCCGAGGCAATGATCTTGGCATCGATTTTGTGCACGACCGGGATAAACTCGGCCGTCGGATCCTCATGCGGATTGGCGGTGTAGAGGCCGTCAATGTCCGAAAGCGTCACGCACAGGTCGGCAGAAACCAGGCAGCTCACGAGCGCAGCCAGCGTGTCGTTGTCGCCGAACTTGATCTCGTCGACGGTAACGGTGTCGTTTTCGTTGACGACCGGCACCACGCCCAGCTCCACCAGGCGCAGCAAAGCGTCGCGCGCGTGCAGGTAGGACGTACGGCGCGCCGTGTCGTGGCGTGTGAGCAGCACGAGCGAGGTGAGTAGGTCACGCGCATGGAACTCCTCGTCGTAGGCCGACGAGATGATGCACTGGCCGGCCGAAGCGCATGCCTGCAGGCTCGGCAGATCGCCAACCGGTTTGCGGTCGAAGCCCAGCACGGGATAGCCACAGGCAATGGCGCCGGAGCTCACCACGACCAAGCGCCAGCCGAGCTTGCGCAGGGCCGCGGCCTGATCGGCCAGGCCACCGATAAACGCACGGTTGACCTTACCGTCGGCACCCACCACCGTGGACGAGCCGATCTTTACCACCATCGTTTTATAAGAAGTCGTCATACGTCAAACCAATCGAATGTCGAGCGTTCGGGCGAGCTGGGGCAGCTGGGGCACCTAGGGCGGGACGGACGAAAAAGATCCGTTTTCCTCCGTCCCCTTCGGATTATTTTGCCCAGGGGAAGGCCGAAGCCGCGGCCATGTTCTTGCGCACGAGCTCGTCGCGCACCTGGGCCAGGCCCTGTTCCATACCCACCACGTAGGTCTGCGGATACAGGAAGCGTTTGAAAGCCGCGTCCAGATGATCGAGTGCCCAAGCACAGCGCTCGCGCGCGTCCTTAATGCTCTCACGCGGAGCCACCGCGCTGCCGTCGCGCACGATCGGCATCAGCAGCTCACGATACTCAAGCTCGGACACATCGGTCACCAAGGCTGCATCGTTCACGGCCACAAGGGTATTGCCGCGCGCGGCGCCCTCCCCTGCCAGATGGTCCTCGTCATAAATCATGTCGCAGACCGGGCCGCCAAAGCCGTCGTAATAGCGGCGCACGCGCTGCACGCCGGGGATCGTGCGCTTGTAGGGCTGCTCGGAAAGCTTCACCACCGGCGTCCACGGCTCCGCGTCACTCGCACGACGGGCCGAAAGCTTGTACACGCCGCCCAGTGCCGGCTGATCGTAGCAGGTCGCGAGCTTGGTGCCCACGCCAAAGCTGTCGATGGGTGCGCCCTGGTCGAGCAGCGACTGAATCGTGTACTCGTCCAGATCGTTGGAAACCGAGATCCCCACATAGGGCAGGCCCTCGGCGTCAAAACGGCCGCGGACATACTTGGACAACTTGGCCAGGTCGCCCGAGTCAATGCGAATAGCCGACAGGCGCTCGCCCACCGCCTCCATCTCCTTGGCAACCGTAATGGCATGTTCGCAGCCCTCGCGCACGTCGTACGTGTCGATAAGCAGCGTACAGTTCTTGGGGCTCGACTTGGCAAATGCGCGGAAGGCCTCGAGCTCGGAATCGAAGCTCATCACCCAGCTATGCGCGTGTGTGCCAAAGACGGGAATGCCGTAGCGGCGCCCGGCAAGCACGTTGGACGTAGACGAGCAGCCCGCCACGTAGCTCGCGCGCGCGACAGCCAGGCCGCCATCGGGACCCTGGGCACGGCGCAGGCCAAACTCGGCGACGGGGCGACCATCAGCCGCCAGTACCACGCGCGCCGTCTTGGTGGCGACGAGCGTCTGGAAGCCGACGATGTTGAGCAGCGCGGTCTCGAGCAGCTGGCACTCCAGCGACGGGCCGGTGACGCGCACCATGGGCTCGCGCGGAAAGACGAGCTCGCCCTCGGGCACGGCGTCAATGTTCACGTGCGCACGGAAGTTGCGCAGGTAGTCGAGGAATGCAGGCTTAAACATCGCGCCGCCGGCCGGAGCCTTGAGCGAAGCTAGATAGTCGATGTCCTCGGGCGTAAAGCGCAGGTTCTCGACAAGCTCGGGCAGCTCGGCGGTGCCGCACATGACGGCATACGCGCTGCCAAAGGGATGGTCGCGGTAAAACGCCGTAAAGCAGCCCTGCTCATTAGCCTTGCCGCTCTCCCACAGGCCCTGGGCCATAGTGAGTTCGTACAGATCGGTGAGCATTGCAATGTCGGTGGGATGCGAGATGTCGGTCAAAGCCATGGGGCGACCTTTCGGATGCGTTGTGCAGAGGTTGAGGGTTGGGCAAAGCGGGCGTGCGGGCATGACGCCCAATGCAAGTCGATTAAACCAGGCCCATGCTGGTCATAAGCGTGTAGCCCATAAAGACGATAAACGCGATGAGGGCGAGCACGATGATGATTTTTTGAGCCGGAGCCATGCCGGGGATCTCATTCTCGCCCGTAGGCTCCTTGGAGGTGACCATGCGCTGGGCAAAGGTCATCTCGTCACGGCTCGGTTTGGGCTCGGCGGGCTTGGGGTGAGCGGCCTTTTTAGGCTGAGGTTTGGGTGCGATGGGCGCGGGCATCGCGGCGGCGGGCTTGGGCGCAGGCGCGGGCGCAGGCTCGGATGCAACCTTCGCAGCGGCCTCCTCGGCCTTCTCGCGCTCGGCACGCAGGGCGGCCAGCTCCTCACGCTCGCGGCGTGCCTCTTCCTGGGCCTCGCGACGAGCCTTCTCGGCGCGGAGCTCTTCCAACTCGACGCGCTCCTCGGCAGACAGTGGTTGGGACTCAAGCTCGGCCATGGTGCAGCCCTTTCTTTTTAAAAAAAGCCGCCGACACAATGTCAGCGGCTTATCAAATCCAAGGGTGGAGACGAAGGGAGTCGAACCCTCGGCCTCTGCCATGCGACGGCAGCGCTCTCCCAACTGAGCTACGTCCCCAGGACAAGTTGATATTTTACCTACGGCTCGCCAACTGTCAACGCCCAATACCCAGTCTTTTTGGGACGGGGCTGTTTTAGCTACCCCGACAGGCAACGCGAACGGTTTGGCCGAACAGCGGCAGGGGTAGCTAAAACAGCCCCGTCCCAAAAAGACTACTCAAAGAGCCCCGTCCCAAATTATCTGGTTTGGGCACTAGTAAGAACACCGGTAGTGTCGAACGCCGGGGTAAAGCTCTCGTCCACCGCTCCGCCCTCTTGCCAGAACATCGTCGTAAAGCCCAAGTCGTCGGCATGATCAAGCACCTGCTCGTACTCCTCGCGCGTCACGGCGCGCGCCAACTCGCCGCCTTGCTCGCGCATGAGCGCATTGGGCGTGTACTGGTTCATGACCGAAATCGGCACGTCACCCACCGTCTGCCACACCAGGTCCAGCATGCGGCACGAATCGTCCGCATGACCCGGCAGCACCAGGTGACGCACGATGATGCCGCGCTTCATGAGCCCCTCGTCGTCCACCAGCTCTCCCCCGCGGCGCTCAATCTCGCGCGCCATCTGAGCCAGGCCAGACACGGCTACACGTGGGTAATCCTTAATATGAGAAAGCGACTGCGCAAGCCCGGCATCGGCATATTTAAAGTCGGTAAGCCACACGTCGACCAGATCGCCGAGCGCAGCCACAGCACTCGCCCGCTCATAGCCGCTCGTGTTGTAGACGATCGGGATGTCCAGCCCGCGCTCCCGCGCTGCGGCAATCGCGGACGGCAGCAGGTGAGCATAATGCGTCGCAGTCACCAGGTTGATGTTGTTGGCACCCTGGTCCTGCAGCTCCAGCATAATCTCGACCAAACGCTGGGGCGTAATCTCAAGACCGAAATTGCCCGTCGAGATCTCGTGGTTTTGGCAGTAGACGCATTTGAGCGAGCAGCCGCTAAAGAAAATCGTGCCCGAGCCAGCCTCGCCCGAAATGGGCGGCTCCTCCCACATATGGAGCGCCGCGCGGGCGACCTTAAGCGTGTCGTCGGCACCGCACACGCCACGCGCGCCCTCGTCGCGTGCCGCGCCGCAACGGCGTGGACACAAATGGCAGGCGGGCGAAAAAAGTTCGGTCAACGACGTCGGCATAAAAACATGCTCCAAAACAACGATTCAGCAGCTCAAACGTAAAGGCCCGGACCGCACAGACGGTTCCAAGCCCAAGGCGCCGTAATCGTCCGACACGATTTTTGTAATGTCAAGACTGGAATCAACAAAGTGCCGCTTTATGATGTAGGTATTCCGCCCCCCGCGGAGCAACTGGGTGAACCGTCGCGTTTATTTAGGGAGCCCACACAGTCGTACTTAGTACAGGTATCCTTCGTTGTTAAGGACGCTGGAACAGCCGATGAGGGCACCCACCTGTTTTAGGTGGGTTCATTTTCGTAACGTGGGGGGTGGTTTTCTTTTGCCGATTTTGCCAAAAATTGCCATCGCAGATCCCGTATGACACCCAACAGTACTCGGCAGAACCCCCGCCAACATCCCAATATCTGGTAAGCGCGTGATAATCGCACGGCGCAAACCCCCGCACCCCCTCGGTCGAGTATCATGGGTCAGCTATGCCCTTTTGCGCGTAGCGTCCTTTGACCTTTTCCTTCGACGCTTGGCGGTTTATCGATTCATGGCTTCCTCCACGAGCTTCATACCGTACCTTTGCGTGGCGGTCGCGGCTTTTATCACGACCTTCCTTGCGGTGCCCCTGGTCAAGCGCCTGGCAATCAAGCTCGACGCCGTCGACTATCCTTCCAAGCGCCGCATCAACACTAAACCCATCCCGCGCATGGGCGGCACGGCGGTCTTTTTGGGCCTCGTCGTCGCCTGCATAGTGCAGATCCTAGGCACCTGGTACCTGGGCTGGCCTCCCGTTTTGGTGCCTCATCCCCTCTTGCACATCAGCTACCCCATACTGGCGCTTTCTTTTACCGTCATCTTTGCGACAGGCGCAATCGACGACGTCTACCAGCTCAAGCCCAAGCAAAAGCTGACCGGTCAGGTCCTCGCCGCGCTCATCGCATGCGTGGGCGGCCTGCGCATCGGCGTCATCGTCAACCCGTTTGCTCCTGGCGATATCATGCTTGGCTGGCTCGCCTACCCCATCACCGTGATCTACCTGGTGGCGTTCACCAACATCATCAACCTCATCGACGGCCTCGACGGCCTGGCCACGGGCATTTGCGGCATCGCATCGTTCACCATGTTCACGATGGCCATGCTTTCGGGCCGTATCGACGCTGCCGCGCTCTCCATCGCGCTCTTTGGCTCGTGCGTGGCTTTTCTGCATTACAACTTCAACCCCGCGAGCATCTTCTTGGGCGACTCGGGGTCGCTGCTGTTGGGCTTCGCCTTGGGCTCCATCTCGCTGCTCAACGTGAGCCGCACCGCTGCGCTCACCTCGCTCATCATCCCGCTCATCGTGGCAGGCGTGCCCATCATCGACACGTTCAGCGCCATCGTGCGTCGCAAGCGCGCCCACATTAGCATCGGACAGGCCGACAAGGGCCACATCCACCACCGCCTGATCCAAGAGGGCTACAACCAAAAGCAGGCTGTGCTGCTCATCTACGCCTGGTGCATCATGCTTTCGGCCGGCGCCGCCGCGATCAATCAGGTCGAGGTGCCCACGCGCGTGCTCATCTTTGTCGTGCTCGCCATTGGCTCGGCGGCCTTCGCCAAGCACCTTCACCTGTTTGAGCCCGTCTTGCGCCACCATTACAACAAGCGCACACACGAGGACGAGCTGGTAACCCCCGACGACCCCGCCTTTAAACAGGAGGAGCAGGCAGCCGAGGAGCGCAAGGAGGAGCGCCACCACAGGCGCTAGGTTTTATTGCCGAGGAAGTGACTCTTTGCTGCTGGCCGCTCGCGACCGCGTCGCGACCGCCGCATAGCCCTCGCCCTACCGGCACCTCACCCACTTACACCCCACCCCTTTCAATAAACGCGTTATCATCTTGACCAATACGCATACGTTAGGAGCAATCATGCCAAACGAGAACAGCTACGAAGTCGCGCTGCAAAAGAGCAACGCCATTCGCGAGGGCTTGGCAAAGACGCCCGAGAAGTTCACCATGCTCACCGGCGACCGCCCGACCGGACGCTTGCACCTGGGTCACTACTTCGGCACCCTCAAGGGCCGTGTTGAACTGCAGAACATGGGTGCCAAGACCAACGTGCTCATCGCCGACTACCAGGTCATCACCGACCGCGACACCACCGAGCATATCCAGGACAACGTGTACAACATGGTCATGGACTACCTTGCCTGCGGCATCGACCCCGACAAGACCATGATCTACGCTCACTCCGCCGTGCCCGCCGCAAACCAGCTCATGCTGCCGTTCCTGTCGCTGGTGTCCGAGGCCGAGCTGGCGCGCAACCCTACGGTCAAGGCCGAGATGGAGGCCTCGGGCCACGAGCTCACCGGCCTTCTGCTCACCTACCCTGTGCACCAGGCCTGCGACATCCTGTTCTGCAAGGGCAACGTCGTGCCCGTCGGTCGAGACCAGCTGCCGCACATCGAGCTCACCCGCACCATCGCACGCCGCTTTAACAACCGCTACGGCAAGGTATTTCCCGAGGTCGACGCGCTGCTGTCCGAGACCCCGCTGCTGCCCGGCCTTGACGGTCGCAAGATGAGCAAGAGCTACGGCAACGCCATCAATATCTCGATGACCGCCGAAGAGACGGCCAAGCGCATCAAGAAGAGCCAGACCGACTCCGAGCGCATGATCACGTTTGATCCCGAGAACCGCCCCGGCGTGTCCGGCCTGCTTTCCACGGCCGCCATCTGCACTGGTCGTTCCGAGGTCGAGATTGCCGAGGAGATCGGCATGGGCGGCTCCGGCCAGCTCAAGAAGTACGTGACCGAGGCCGTCAACGAGTACTTCGCCCCGATCCGTGAGCGTCGCCAGCGCTACGAGAACGACCTGGATTACGTGAAGGACGTGCTGCACGAGGGCAATCGCCGCGCCAACGAGATCGCCGAGCAGACCCTGGCCGAGGTTCAGGACGCCATGGGCATGGTGTACTAGGCAAAGCGCTTTGCACAACATAGACGGTGAGGCTGAATCCTCACCGAAACAGGAACAGGCCCGCTGGCAGTTAGTTGCCAGCGGGCCTGTTCCCGAAGTACACCGTTGAATCGCACAGAGGGGAGGGATGCGAATCAAACTCAACAGGGCAGGCTTTTTCATCGCCTATTGCCTACTCCGTTGCTGAAACCAATATAGTTCACCGTGGTTTACTTTCTGGCGAGAATATACGCCAACACATCGTCTCCATAAGTTAACCCCGGTAAACCTACAACGGAAAACCACCACAAAGGGGACAGGCACCTTTGTGGTGGTTTTGGCCACGGCAGAGCCGCTAGAGCCCTGCTGGCCAGCGACAGGCGGCCAAGTCGACGTGCATGGGGTCGGCAAACGTCACGCCCTCCCCCATTAAGAGCTCACGCTGGGCATCGGGGCCGCCAAAGGCAAAGCCCTCGCAAATACGGCCATCGGCAAACACAACACGATGACAGGGAATCTGACCAGGGCGCGGATTGCTGTGCAGCGCATAGCCCACATAGCGCGCACTTCGTGGACGACCGGCAAGCAGCGCCACCTGACCATACGTGGCGACCATCCCCTCAGGGATCTGCTCGACTACCTCGTACACCCGCTCAAAAAAGCCCTCAGACGCCATTGTTCGCTCCCTTCCACCCGGAAAAGCATAAACCAACACAAAGGTGCCTGTCCCCTTTGTGGTGGTTTTGACCGGATAGCTAGTTGGCGGGGCGGAAGAAGGCTACGGCTACGGCGCCGGGACCCACGTGGGTGCCAATGGTGGCGCCAATGGTGTGGATGGGCAGTTCGTTCTCGGCATGGCCGGCCCACAGCGCGGCGCTGTCCTCGATATACTTCTTGAGCACCGCGTCCGAAAGGCCCGTATAGCCGAGCGCCAGCGGCATGGAGAAGTCGACGCCGCCCGCCTGCTCGACCTTCTGGTTCAACAGGTTTCGACCGTTCTTGGAACCGCGCGCCTTGCCCAACTGCACGATGAGGCCGTCCTCGGCGGCCACCACGGGCTTCACGTTGAGCAACGTGCCCACAGCGCCGGCCGCAGCAGACAGGCGACCGCCGCGCACCAAGTACTCCAGCGTCTCGAGCAGACCGATGACGACCACACGGTCGCGCACGGCCTCGACGGCCGCCGTGATCTGGGCCGCACTACGGCCCTCGTCCACCAAGCGCAGGGCATACTCAACCAGGACACGCTCGCCCAGGGTTACGTTATTGCTGTCTACCACGAACACGTCGCCGCCCGGCGCCTCGGCAAGTGCGGTGTGAGCACTCTGATTGGTGCCCGAAAGCTTAGCGCCCACGGTAATAATCACAGCCTCATCGCCGGCCTCACGCGCCTCGGCAATCGCCTGCGAAAACGCGTACGGGTTGACCTGGCCCGTCTTGGGCAGCTCATCGCGCTCCACGAGCATCTCGTAAAATCGCTGATGATCGATGTCGACGCCATCCATATACACATCGGTGCCAAAGGTGACGGACAGCGGCAAAACACGCAGAGCGGGGTGCTCCGCCGGCGACATATCGCTTGCGGAATCGGTAATAATGCGGACGGACATAACAAATCCTTTCTTGCGCAGGTCTCGCGCGGGGAATTTAGACAGCATTGCCCCGGCACGGTATACGCGCTCAAACGGGACTATGCAGTTGTTAATGGGAAGCAAATGCCTTGGCGGCCTTAGATCTCGCGCAGGGTGTTGAGAATCGTACGCAGCGACGCATACATCTGCTCGCGCTGCTCCACGCCCATGGCCTTACCGGTGGTGTCGAGCACGTCGTGGATGATACGGTCGGCCTCGTTCATGCTCTCGCCACCCAGCGTGGTCAGGCGAACCGGTGCGCGGTACTTGACGGCAGCATCGCCCGAGTCATCAACCTCGACAAAGCCGCCCTCCTCCAGGTGCGCCAGCGTGCGCGAAACGGCAGCGCGCGTCACGCCGGCCACGCGAGCCAGATCGGCGCCGGTCATGCCGTCCTTGCTGCGCTCCAGGTAGTACAGGCACATAACGTCGGAGCCCTTGAGGCCCAGCCTTGCGCCCTCGGACGTCTTGATACGCTGAATCTCCTTGTACAGCCCGCTAATCAGTCCGACAAAATCCTCGAAACGTGTCTCGTCGTTCTGCTGCATGGGAGACGACCGCCTTTCGCTTGCATGATGCTAACGGGTAAACATCTTAGCCGTACTCAGCGACTGCCGCCTCCACGCGACCCAATTGTTAACCTATCAACATAAAAACCACCACAAAGGGGACAGGCACCTTTGTGGTGGTCTGGGGCATCAATAGGTTCTAGGCACCGCTACAGCTCCACGCAGGGATTGTCGCGGGTCACAAGCGTCTTAACGACAACCGTCGCTCCCAGATAGCGCTCGAGCAGCTCGGCCAAGCGATCGATGGCGGCCTGGCAATCCCCCATCCGCTCGGGCTCCACGCACTCAATCGCCAGAAATGCGTCCGCCGAATCGTCGGACAGCGCCGTGCGAACGCCATCGCGCCAGTTCCAGCAACGGCACACGGCGCCCGCATCATCGATATAAGCAAGCTCACCGGGCAGCGTCGGATCATCCGCCTCCTCGCCAAGTGGCAAGAACGCGTCGCCGCCGTCGGTCACCTTCAAGCGAAGGTCTCCCTCAATCGCATGCAGATCCTCGCCTCCCACGGGCAGCGCATAGGTCAACGACACCGTGTTGTAAATATCCACCGCCGGTGTGATATGACCGACCGGCTTGCCCTTGAGCACGCGCTTGAGCAAGTTCTCGATCGAGCAGCGGGCGCCCTTTTTAGTCTTGAACAGCCGGTACGCGTCACGCCAAGCCTTCACCGGCGCGTTCTCGCTGATGGTATCGCTCGTCAGGTGACGCTCCGCATCGATATTGGCGCGGTCAAGCAGTGCGGCAATCGCATCCACGTCCTCCTGGGAAATCTGCGCCGCGGGCTTCATGCCCTTTACGACCACGACGCCGACCGCCGCCTGCGGAAACAGCTCCCAAAACGAATTCTCGGCAATAAAGCTCTTCATACGCTCTCCCTTCATCGTGCACGCCCGAGCGAGGGCGTCTAAACAAAAAGCACCCCCACGGCGGCCACCTTCAAAGTCCTACGGTGCCGCCACAAGAGCGCTTGCGCTGTCCCCATCCGGAGAAGGGGACGATATGTCAGGCGTATTGTAACCTGAGTCATCCGCGCGAGCAAAACCACCACAAAGGTGCCTGTCCCCTTTGTGGTGGTTTTTGGTCTGAGGCGACGCTAGTGGCGGAGTCCCAGCAGGCCGCGGCCGCGATGACGGGCCTCGGCGGGCACCTGGGCGTGCGGGCCGGCGGCTTTGACGGACTCGGGCAGGTGCGAGTACTTCTTCTCGAAGTTCTCCTCGAACATCACCGCCAGGTTGTGCGCTGCCTCGTCGTAGCGCGCGGTGCTCTGCCAGTACTGGCGCGGCACCAGGATGCCGTCGGGCATACCGTGGCACGTAGTGGGAATGTCGACATTAAAGATATCGTCGTGCACAAACTCGCTGTCCTCGATGGTACCGTCGAGGGCGCGAGCGACCAGGGCGCGCGTGTAGGCCAGCTCGATGCGATGGCCCACGCCATAACCGCCGCCAATCCAACCGGTGTTGACCAGGTAGACGCGCGTGCGGCCGTCGGCGATGCGCTCGCCGAGCATCTTAGCGTAGACCATGGGGTCGAGCGGCATAAACGGCTCGCCAAACAGCGAGGAGAACGTGGGCGTGGGCTCGGTGACGCCAACCTCGGTGCCGGGGATCTTGGCCGTAAAGCCCGTCACAAAGTGATACATGGCGGCGTCGGCCGTCAGGCGCGAGATAGGCGGCAGCACGCCAAAGGCATCGCAGGTCAGGAACAGCACGACGCTGGGAGTGGTGCCCATGCCCTTGGTCCACGCGTTGGGGATATGCTCGACGGGATAGGCCACGCGCGTGTTGTGCGTGATCGAGATGTCGTCGTAGTTGGGCTTGCGGTTCTCGTCGAGCACCACGTTTTCGCAAATGGCGCCAAAACGGACGGCGTTGAAGATCTCGGGCTCGTGGAAGGCGTCCAGGCCCTCGCATTTGGCGTAGCAGCCACCCTCGATGTTGAAGATGCCCATGTCGGACCAACCGTGCTCGTCGTCGCCGATCAGCAGGCGCGTAGGATTGGCCGAAAGCGTGGTCTTGCCGGTGCCGGACAGGCCAAAGAACACGGCGGTCTCGTGCGTGACGGGATCCATGCTGGCCGAGCAATGCATGGGCAGCACGTCGTCCTCGACAGGCAGCAGGTAGTTCATGACACTGAAGATGGACTTTTTGATTTCGCCGGAGTAGCCGGTACCCGCGACCAAAATCACGCGCTCCTGGAAGTTGATGACCACGGCGGCGCTGGAGTTGAGGCCCTTGATGGCGGGATCGCACTGGTAACCGGGCGCTGCGAGCACGCAGAAGTCGGGTTCGCCGGTGCGCGCGATTTCGCGGGCAAGCGGGCGGGCGAGCATCTGCTTAATAAAGAGTGCCTGGCTGGCACGCTCGCAGGCAACGAGCAGGCGACGCGTGTGGTTGCGGTCGGCGCCCGCCATGCCGCGGGTGACGAACACGTCGCGCTCGTTGAGATAGTCGACGATGCCGGCCTTGATGGCCTCATAGCTCTCGACGGACAGCGGGCGGTTGACCGCGCCCCAGGCGATTTTGTCGTGCACGTCGGGCGTGTCGACGATAAAGCGGTCGTTGGGCGAACGGCCAGTGCGCTCCCCTGTCTCGATCACCAGCGCGCCATTGGATGCCATGCGGCCTTCTTCGCGGCGGATAGCGTGTTCGACGAGCTCCGCGGCGGGTAGATCGACCAGCAGACGGGGCTGATTCTCGGCGGGATCTTCAACGAGCGTAATACCAAAGTTGGACAAAACTTCTGCAGGGGTAACACCAGGCATGGGGCCTCCTTTAAAAACGCGACACATGGACGCGGCGCGCACTTTACTCACGTAAAGCCCGTTGTACCCGATATGCAAAAACGTTTTTGCGGCAAGGACGGCAAGCCCGCCCAACGGTCAAAAATCGCAGGCAAGCGGCCTAGTCATTGGGGACGTTTTTAAACAACTAGTCATTGGGGACACTCTTGAACAGGCAACATTCAAGGAATGTCCCCGGATGCCGGCACTTAGGGACGTTCCCAAAGTGCCGGCACATAAGGAACGTCCCTAAGTGCCGACTACAGCGGCAGGCCTTGGCCGAGCATGGCTATGGCGCTCATCAGGACCAGCATGCCGGCAGCGTAGGGCAGCACCGCGCCCAGGAGTTCGGCATCCTTACCGCGCACGTGCACGGCGGCAAGACCAATGGCGAGGGTCTGCGGCGAGATCATCTTACCAGCGGCGACGCCCAGGGCGTTCAATGCGACCATCCAGTAGTCGCTCACACCCAGCGCAGTGGCGGCCTGGCTCTGAATGGGACCAAACAACATGCCCGAGGACGTGCCCGAGCCGGTCACGAACGCACCGACTGCGCCGATCCACGGAGCCAGAATCGGGTAGAGACCGCCGGCGACCGCAATGCAAAACGCACTGATCGACGAAATCATGCCGGCATAGCCCATCACCTTGGCGCAGCCCAGTACCGAAAGCATCGTGATCACCGTCGGCGTCATCTGCTTCACAGTCGCGGCCAGCACCTCGCCCATCATGCGCGGCGAAGCGCCCTGAATGGCACCGCCGACAAACGCCGCCAGGAAAATCCAGACGCCTGGCGTGTTGATCCACGAAAACGTAAGCATACCGGGATTCTCACCGCAATACACCTGCACATGGCTCGCAAACGGCGCGAGCGCAGCATGTACAGCAGGCACCAGATTAGACGTGCCCAGCAGCAACACAAAGATCAGGATGAAGCACGACCAGGCCGAAAGCGCCGACTTAACGGTGAGCTTCTCCCCCGCCTCGATATTCATGTGAAAGCGTGCGTCCAGATGCCCCGACTTCTCGGCACGCATGGCAAGTGCAGCTGTCAGCGCGAGCGAAACGATGGATCCTACGACCACGGCCAGCTCGGGGCCCACAAACATGGCAAAGACCAGAGCCGCGCCGACAAACGACACGCCGGAGAGCAACGCCACGCCGGCAACACCGTGCAGACGCTCGCCCACACTCGCGGCATTGCCCTGGTCATCGGCAACACGGCCCGCAACCAGCACAATAAATAGCGGCATCACCACAAAGAACGGTGCGAGCTGCACCAGCTGAACGGTCGCTAGGTGAAGGGAATCCAAACCCACCAGGTCGGCAACGGACACCGTGGGGATGCCGATGGAGCCGTAGGGCGTGGGCACGCCGTTGGCCAGCAGGCAGATGAGCACGGCAGGCACGGCCTCAAAGCCCAGGCCCGCGAGCATGCCGGCGGGAATGGCGACAGCGGTACCGAAGCCGGCCATGCCCTCCATAAAGCCACCGAAGCACCAAGCCACGAGCAGCGCCAGCAGACGGCGGTCGCTGCTGATGGAGGTGATCATGCTGCCGATCACGTCCATGGCACCCGTACGAACGCACAGGTTATACGTGAACACCGCGGCGATGATCACCAGGACGATGGGCCACAGAGCCATCAAAAAACCTTCGAGCGAGGCGGTCGCGATCTGCGCTGCCGGCAGGTGCCACCATGCGAAGGCAAGCAAGCACGAAAGGACAAACGATCCGATAGCGGCCTTCCAAGCTGGCCATTTAAAGCACAGCAGCATCACGACCAGCCAAATAATCGGCACAAGAGCCAGTAAGAATGCGGCGACGTCCATAGGTAGAAACTCCTTGGTACCGCGTGGGCGGCATCGGGGGTGTCACAAAACTTCAACAGGATACCGCACGTTTACCGACAAATTACAGCCGCCCGCCGAAATTATTGAACGACCTGTTCAAAAACACGAACGAACACCGTCGCGTCTATACTAAAGCGCAGCAATAGAAAGGACTCCGCTTTGAGCATCACGCCCCTCGATAGCATTCGCCGCGCCATCGCCCGCCGCAACGGCGTCTCCAACCCCGCTGCATCGAGAGACGGCGCCGCGAAGGCCCAGGGCGGCCGCATCGAGAACGGCCTGTTCCCCGCCTCCCACACGGCCGAAGAGCTCGCGCGCATCCAGGAGCTGAGCCAGCGCAACGCCGGCGGCCCCGACAGCAGCCAGGCCACGCGCCGTCGCCGCGAGCGCGATCGCGAGCCCGGCCCCATCCACCGCATGGTCAACGCATGGTGGAACCGCCTACTCGGCGCTGTCTACGGCGGCGGCTTCTCCATGCAGGAAGCCGAATACGAGGAGCACGCCACCCGCCGCGACTATCTCTGGAATACCCTGGGCACCGCCGTGTGGGGTTTCGCGTTTCCCCTGCTCACCATTGTGTCCACGCAGCTTGTGGGCGCCGAGGAAGCCGGTAAGTTCTCCATCGCCTTTGTCACCGGCACGCTCATCATGATCGCGTGCAACTACGGCGTGCGCAATTTCCAAGTCTCGGATATCGACGAAACGACGTCCTTTGCCTCCTACCAGCTCAACCGCTGGCTTTGCGGAGCGCTCGCCCTAGGCTGCGGCCTCATGTACAGCAGCGCCCGCGGCTATGACGCGCAGATGGCGACGATCGGCCTGGGCGTCTACCTGTATAAGGTGATCGACGGCGTGGCGGACGTATACGAGGGCCGCCTGCAGCAGGCCGATAAACTCTACCTGGCCGGCATGAGCCAAACGCTACGCTCCGTCGGCGTCATCGTGGTCTTTAGCGTGGCGCTGTTCCTTACGCGCAGCATGCCCATCGCGGCCATGGCCATGGGTGTCACCGCCATCGCCTCGCTCGTGCTGGTCACCGCGCCGCTCGCCCTGCTCGAGACCGAAAAATCGCGCCGCGTGAGCCTGCGCGAGGTCGGCCACCTATTTGTCCAGTGCGCTCCGCTCTTTGGTGCACTGTTCCTGTTCAACCTCATCGAGAGCATGCCCAAGTTTGTGATGGAAGGCACGCTGGCCTACAAATACCAGCTGTACTTTAATGCCCTGTTCTTTCCGGCGCAGGCTATTTTGCTGAGCATCGGATTTGTCTACAAACCGCAGCTTTTGCGTCTGTCGAGCATTTGGGCGAACCCGCGCAAACGCCGCCGTTTTGACTTGATTATTGTTGCCGTTATGGCGCTGATCGTGGCCATCACCGGCGTGTGCGCCGCATTTATGGCAGGCCCCGGCATTCCCCTTATGAGCTTTATGTACGGCCTCAACTTTGAGCGTTACCGCACCTTGGCGCTGCTGATGGTCGTCGCCGGCGGCGTAACCGCGGCCATCGATTTTATCTACGCCATTATCACGGTGCTGCGCCACGCTGGAGACGTCACCAAGATCTACCTGATCTGCTTTGCCGTGAGCGTGGTGCTCCCGGTGATTCTGATCAACCTGCTGGGCCTGATGGGCGCCGTGGTGAGCTACCTGGCAGTCATGGCCCTACTGCTGGTGTTGCTGATAATCGAGTACGCCCACATCCGCCAACGAATCGAGCGCGACCGGAACCCATACGGCGCCTAATTCGAGTCAATTTGAAGAAAAGAAACGTCGATGTTTTGGCACCGACAGCGAGCAGTCTCGAAGTGCCCCAGGTTGGCGCGAAAGAGGAACGACGCGTACTTCTGTACGCGAGCGACGGTTTGAGCGACAAGATGGGGTGCTTCGGGGCTACGCAGCGTCAACGTGACCGCCGTTCGGTAGAACGGCGGAACAAGGTTACTCGCCGGGCAGAATGTTCGCATAGAACTCCGCACCATCATCCAGGCGCAGGATGCCCACGCGGCCGAACTCGGAGCCGGTGGCGGCGGCGCAGTCGATGTCGATGCGGTCGGGAACGCCGGCGGTATCCTCGCCACCCAGGCGCACAATCTGTCCGCGCCCCGACTCCTCGTCGAGTCCTGCCAGGCCGCCTACCTCGCAATAACGCCCAAGCGACACCGTTGGCGTGTGGCCGCTCACCACGACCGGACCCTTGCCCTCGGCAGAAAGCAAACCCGTCGGCGCATCCCAATAGCCATGACGAATCCACAGCAGGTCATCGGACGACTGCACGGCAAGCATCTGCTTCAGCAGTTCGGGATCGGCGCCAACCGCTCCGGCACCATCGGCACAATCCACGTCGTGTTCAAGCAAAAACGCCCGGGCCGCCTCAGTCTCAATGCCGGCATGTACCAGCAGGTACGGGCGCTCATCGGTCTCGGCCACCGCATACAGCGGCAACCCGGCCATCCAGCGCACAAGCTCCTCGTACGCCTCAAATTCCATGTCGTTAAGCTGCTCGCGCGTCGTCCAGCCGCCGTTGATATCCCATGTCTCGGCATCGAGCGGGTCCTGGCCAATAATGGCATCGAGCATGATCTGCTCATGGTTACCCTTGAGCACGCGCGCGTTGGGCAGCGATCGCACCAGTTTAATAACACCGACCGGATCGGGCCCGCGATCGATCATGTCGCCCAGCACGTACAGCGTATCTTCGGACGCCAGCGAAATCTTGGACAGGGCCTCGTCAAGCGCACGTACGTGTCCGTGAGCATCGGATGTCACATAGATCGCCATGGAACGCCTTTCCCTACCTTGCGGCCGAAGCCCGGAGCAGCAACTAAAACTTCAAGTTGAACTTAAACGTTACCCATTGTACTCCGTTGCAATAAAGCTGGGAAGGGCTGCGTGTCGCCAACGCCCGCGCGCGCCGTTCACGGTGCACCGCCGGCAGCTGCTCCCCGATCAGCGTCGCACACGCCGCAGCCTCGTGTCGAAAATGCGCACGCCCGCAATCCACCACCGTAAACCCACCACCTTTGGGTACAAATAACCGCAGACAACTGACCGTGCCACGCCAGCCACCCAGGAGCGGACACTATCCATGAACCAGATACTTCTCTTTATCGGCCTCGTCATCATTTTGTGCCTGACCATCAAACCCGTCGGCAAAAAGCTCCCCTTCCCCACCCTGCTCATCTTTATCGCGCTGGGCATGCTGCTGGGCGTCAACGGGCCGGCGCACATCGACTTTAGCGACTACGCGCTCACCGAAACCGTCTGCAGCACGGCGCTGCTGTTCATCATGTTCTACGGCGGCTTTAACACCAATATCGACCGCGCCAAGCCCGTCGCTGTACCCGCAGTGCTGCTGAGCACCCTCGGCGTTATCGCCACCGCCGGCATCACGGGCACCTTTGCGCACTTCGCACTGGGCTTCGACTGGATCGGCGGCCTGCTGCTGGGCTCGGTCGTGGCATCGACCGATGCGGCCAGCGTCTTTAGCGTGCTGCGTGAGCACAACCTGTCGCTGAGGGACGGCACCGACTCGCTACTCGAGGTCGAATCGGGCTCCAACGACCCCGTCGCCTACATGCTCACCGCAGTGCTCGCGACCCTCGCGGCGGGCGGCACTATCAACATTCCCATACTACTGGCCAAGCAGATCGTCCTGGGCGTGGGCCTGGGCCTTGCCATCGGCTGGACATCCAGCCGCCTGATTGAGCGCGCACACGCAACGGCCGAGGGCGCGCAGACCATCTTTCTGTTCGCCGTGGCGATCGTCGCCTACGCACTGCCGAGCTATCTGGGGGGCAACGGCTTTTTGGCCGTATACCTGGCAGGCATTGTGCTGGGCGCGAGCGACATCACCGGCAAGGTCGAGATGGCGCACTTCTTTGACACCCTTACCGAGATGGCCGAGATGACGATCTTCTTTTTGCTCGGCCTGCTCGTGACGCCCGCACGCCTGCCGCAAATGCTGCTGCCGGGCCTGGCGCTCATGACGTTTATGCTCTTCGTGAGCCGCCCCATCGCCGTGGGCATGCTGCTGGCTCCGTTTAGAACGAACCCCCGCCAGGTTGCGCTCGTAAGCTGGGCGGGTCTGCGCGGCGCGGCTTCGGTCGTATTTAGCCTCTTTGCCGTGGTGACCGGTGTTCCCGGTGGGCACGACCTGTTTGACCTGGTGTTTGTGATTGCCGTGTCGAGCATTGTGGTGCAGGGCTCGCTGCTACCGGCGGCGGCAAAGAAGCTCGACATGATCGACGCGGAAGGCGACGTGCGCCGTACGTTTAACGATTACCGCGACGAAGATGGCATGTCGTTTGTCAAGCTCAAGGTGGGCGCGGGCCATCCGTTTGCCGGTCGCTCGCTCGCCGATATTGGCAGCGCGACGGACATGCTAGTGGTCCTGGTGCTGCGCGACGGTGCACACCCGGTGCTGCCCAATGGCGATACCGTAATTGAGGAAGGCGACCTGCTGGTTATGGCCGCTCCGACGTTTGAAGAGCGTGCCGAGGTTACGCTGCGTGAGGTCACCGTGACGCCCCACGGTCGCCTGGCCGGCCAGCGCCTGCGCGACGTGCCGCAAGGCAAGCATCCCTTTATCGTCGTGATGCTCAAGCGCGACGGCCAAACGATCATCCCCGACGGCAACACCCTCATATACGCCGGCGACGAAGCCGTCATCGCCACGCTGGCATCGTAGCCATCCCCACCCATAAGTTGCGGTGAAATAGGGACTGAATAGGCCTTCTACCGGCCCAAACGGTCCCTATTTCACCGCAACTTATTGAGGGGATGGGGTTGAAGCTCAATCGCGGCTACCAGTCCTCGTCCGTGTCATAGCCGTCGCCCTCATCGTCGACGGCATAGTCGCGGAGGTCGAGGCCTTCGCGTTCGGCTCGGGCTAGGAGCTCTTGGGGCGACTCATCCTCGATATCCACTACGTCGAGCATAGCGGCCGAAAAGCCCACGCCAGCCGCGCTCCCCGCACGGTCGAGCAGGCTCTCACGCAGCTGATCTACATCAACGTCGATCTTCATGGTGAAACCTCCTACCAGACCAGGGCCCTACTCAGCAGCGCCAAGCACATCCACAGCAGCAACAAAAGCCGCCGCCTGTTTGTCGTCCATCTGCGTGGCCAGGCGCCCCACGGGCTCATCGTAGGCGAACTGTACCTTATCGATAAAGCAGTCCCAAGCACGCTCGTCCACACGCACGGCGGCCTCGCAATACTGACTGAGCTTTTTGAGTCCATACCAAAACGCATTCACATGGCGTGCAGGGTCCTCATCCAGCACGCCATCGTAGCGACGCCCGTTAAACTCACGCATGCGGGCCACGGCAACCTCGAGCGAGTCGCCGCCCTCGGCCGAAGCCTCATCCACTAGCTCGGGAATCGGAACCTCACGGCGAACAGCATGCCTGGTTGCACCATCGTACTCGCCCACCAGCACGTCCTCATCAAGCCTAGAATCGTAGTCGAAATAACTACTGCCCTGGCAAATCCCATGCGGCGAGCCAGAGCCAAACGCGCAGAATAACCCGCCGTCGGAAACAACGCAACGGTAGGTCTCAAACGACTTCTTAACCTGAGCGAGCAACTCGGAAAGCTCCCCGGCATCGCACGCTGTCTCGCACGCAACGCACGCAGACTCCGGCAGCCCCGAAGGCTCCACCGTGCTCCCCGCAACGCGGGCGGCGCGCTCGGCCCGATACGCCTGCGCTGCCAAGCGCGCTCGCTGCGCAGCGCCGTGCACGTTCGTAAGTTCACGCTCCAACGCCACGTCGCCAGCAACATCGCCAGCCAAATCGCCCGTAAACCCGTCAGCGCCCTGCGACCCCGTCGCACTCAGCTCAGACTCAAACGTCGCTGTGATCATGCCCGCAAGGTCCGTCGCATCGGCGGCACAACGCAACTGCTCCAGCTGCGTACATAGCAGATCGGCATCCAGGGGCACGGCATCCACAACGCGCACGTCACTCAGGCGTGCCACGTCCTGCAGCACCATAGCCCCCGCAGCATCGTACGCCGCGTGCACCTTTTCCGCCGTATTGGCACGCAGCTTTACCTCGATAAACGCAAGCGTCTGCTTCAAACGGGCCAGCAGCTCGGCCTTGTCCTCCATGCGCAAAAAGGCAGCATAGCGACGCTCCATCCGCAGAGGACCAACAATGCCCGCCCGCTTACGAGCGCGCGAAAGCGCAGCGCCCTCAACACGGCGAACATACCCGTCAACAGCCCGCACGGCAGAGTCGCGCGCAGCATGTTCGGCAGCCTCGACGCCCCTAAGCACGCCCAGCAGCTCGCGGGAGCGCGCCTTGCGCACCAGCTCCCCGCGATCGTACTGCTCAAACGCCGTCTGACGCTTGGCCACCGACTCAAAGCCAAACAGCTCGTCGAGCAACTCGCCAACACAACGCTCGTCCGCCATGGCAAGGCCTCCTTACCCGAACACGCCAACACGCTCGCGGGCCCACGCGCACGCAAGCCCGCTCGCCCGCACCTCTACAGATCTAGCGCCTTCTTCGCGGCGTCGACCGGGTCGCCATCCATGTAGAACACCGGGCTCAACCCCGAGATAATCTCGGACGAAACACTCTGCAAGCCCGCGATGGCGCTCAGCGGCAAAATCACGCGCTTGGCGCCGGCGTTTTTGGCCACGCGCATAATGTCCTCGAGCCCTCGGATCTCGTCCATAGAACCCGACATGCGCAAGATTCCCGGAATCGCCAGCGCGGGCATCACCGGGCGGTTGCACGCCGCAGAGCAAAGGCCCACAAACTCGGCGAGCGAAACTTCCTCGGACAGGCCCTTGCTCTGCAGGTCGTTGTAGAACAGCAGATAATCCTTGGAGCCAATGTGCATGCCCGGCGCCACGCGGTTCGCCAGGTTCACAAAGTTGTCGAACGCGGCTTCCAGCGTATCGCGCACCGGCTTGTTAAAGGCCACGCCCTCGTGCTTAAACTTGCACTCGCCGGCAACGGCCTTATTCTCCAGCTTGTACACGGCAACCTCGCCGCCCTGCGACCTGCCCACGCCAAACACGTGGCCGGACAGCAGCGGCCCGTCGGGAATCAGCGTGTCCTCGGTCTGCTCGGGCACGCGCACCACGTGCACGTCCTGCGGGTTGTCGGCATCCATATAGCCCAGGTTGACGTCGATAAACTCGACGCCCGCCATAATCTTGAGCTGCTCCTTTACGCGGCGACGGCCCTCGATGGCGTAATCCAACAGCCAGCGCACGTCGTCCTTGTCCATGGCCTCGTCGGGGAACAGCAGCTTGGCCAGGCCGCTAAAGGTCTTGCGCACGGCGATCTCATCGCGCTTGTTAAAGTCGCTGTTAAAGCGGAAGTAGCGGTCGATATGGTGTGTAAAGTCCTTGCGGCGCATCTCCTTGCAAAACTCCGACAGGCAGTCGGTGATCAGGCCATAATGCCCGGTCAGCAGGCTCGAACGCATCTTGGGAATCTCCCAGCCCGGCAGGTAATAGTGGATACGGTCGAAGAAGGCCGAATCGTTGTTGAACTCCGGCGGGAACGGGTCAAACAGGTGCGTGGTCTTAAGGACATTTTGCACGGTGTCGTTGATGTTGCCCTCAAAGACCATGGAGGCATCGGCGTTGATCTGGTCGCGGCCGCGCGCGTAGCTGCCACTCGCCATGTAGTCCTTCATGATCTGCACGGCATTGGTGTCCTTAAAGCGCATGCCGGCGACCTCGTCGAACGTCACGCAATCCCAATGGCCCACCAAGCCCACGCGATCGGCGCGCATGGAGTTCATGCGGCCGAACAGGTTGGCCGTGGTGGTCTGGCCGCCCGAAAGCAAGATGGCGTATGGCGAGACCTCTTTGTAGATATGGCTCTTGCCGGTGCCGCGGGGACCCAACTCGCACAGGTTGTAGTTGCGCTCGATGAGCGGCACCATACGCTCGATAAAGTGCAGGCGCTCTTTCTCCGAAAGCTCGCTGGACTCATAGCCGGCAGAGCGCAGCAGCATATTGAGCCACTCGTCGCGCGTAAAGTACTGGCGCTCGTCAATCATGGCATCCAGGTCCAGATTGGGCATCTGAATGGGCGTGAGCGACGCCACGCTAAACGGAGAGTCCTCGGGTCCGCGCTTTTTGCGCTTGGCCTTGGAGCGGCGCGGCGCATCGTCGCCAAAGACCTCCATGCCAAACTCGTCTTCCTCATCCACGGGATGACGATACTCGATGCTCATAATGCACCAAATGCCGCCCTGCAGAATCTTAGAATAGTCGCGCACGTACTCGGCCGGCATCACAAACGGCTCGATGGTCAGGTTGGCAAACGACGCCACGTAGATATCTTTGTACTCGTCGAGCTTGGCCGTCACCTTGTCGATGATGGTAAAACGACCCAACTCGCGGATCTTGGACTTAATGCGCTCGGACTCGTCGGGACGCACGTAGTTATCAGTGAGGATCCTGCGAATGCGGTCCAAACCCTCTGCCACGGCATCCTCGTCGTCGGTTGAGCAGTACATGCCCAGCAGGTACTCCAGCACAAAGGTGGGCACGTTGGCGCCGCGCTTCATAAGGGCCGTCAGGTCCTTACGCACGATCTTGCCAGCAAAGTGCTCAAGCAGCTTGCCGTCAAGGCCATCCATGTCGTAGCCGTCGTCCTCGGGGGCCTCGGCCGCGGCCTGGTCATAGCCATCGGTCGAGGATTCGTCCTTGGTGGTCGCCGCAGACTCAACGGGCACAGCACCAAACGGCTCCGGGGCAGGCACGGCCTCCTCCGCAGGCACGGCTTCCTCCACGGGCACGGCCTCCTCCACAGGCACATCCACATCAATCGAGGGAACTTCCCACAGATCGTCATCATGGCTATCAAACATAGGGCACACTCCTAAAAACCAAAGTCAGCAACAGGGGCAAACGAAACAGCAATGGTGTACGTCTCGCGCCAAACGATCTTGCCCGTTTCGCGCTCGCGGCAGACCAGATAGTACGGACCCTTGGCCGAGAATCCATCCGCTGCACGCAGCGCAAACTTGGCATGCACCACGCGCTCCTGCGAGTTAGCAGAAGTCTTGTTGGCATGCGCCTTGACTGTATCGCTCACCTCGTTGCCGCTTGCGTCGGTAAACACCAGCTCATACTCGCACGGCAAGACCTTGCCTTGGGCGGGTTCTTCCTGGATCAAGTTGACCGAGAAGAGCGAGTTGGTCACTCGGCGTCCCTCGCTTAGCACGCGCAGCGTCGCCACGCGCGTATCGACAAAGTCCTTGGAACCCGAGCGCGCACGCCAAAATCCGATAACGGGCACGCAGAGCTCCTGCAGGCTCATGCCGCCGTGGACGTAGTTGTTAGTGCCGCCGGGACGCTTGAAGTGCACGTTCTCGCGCGGGGCAAATCCCTCAAAACCGGCACCTAAACGTCCCATGCCAACATTAACAAACACCCCGCATGCTTCTTCCGAAAGCTTGGCCACGGCCTCGTTGGGCACCACCAGATGACGCTTGCCGTGCATGACAGGAGCGTCAAGGAAGGGAAGGTCTGGTTTGCCGAGCATCTGGCACTCGTTGAGCTCACGACGCGTGTAGATGAAGCCGTGGTCCGCCGTTATAACAACACGCACGCCCGGGGCGTCGGTGCACACGCGACGCGCCAATGCAGCAAGTTCCTCCACGGCGTCCGCACAGGCACCGAAGACGTCATCCTGCGTAGCGGCCTTCTCGCCCGTGGCATCGATCTTGTTGTGATAGAGGTAGACGAGTTTTGAGTCCTTGAGCAGCGTCTTGCGTTCGGTTCCCGTCATGTTGAGGTATGTGCTCGAGCGTAAAGTGCGGGCCGTGGGCTCAACGTGGGCAAGCACGGCCTCGCGCTGCGGAGTCGTGGCAGTGGGCATGCCGTCAGCCAACACAAACGAGCCATCCGTTGCAAGCTCAAGCGCTTGGTGCGGCAGCAGCGTGGGCATGCCCACCTCGGTAATGGAGGGAAAGACCGCCTGCATGCTAGAAACCTTGACGTTGCCGCCGCGCTCGCGCTCGAGAAGCGCCGCAACGTCGCGGGCCACCTCATAGCGCAACGCGTCGCTCACGATAATGACCGTCGTTTTGGCAGAGCCCACAAAGGTGGGCAGCACATGCCAGTAGAATTCATCCTGCCGTGCAGGGCCATCGATGTAGCCGCAATCGGCCCACTCCCCTTGCGCAGCGGATGTCCAGCAGGCATTGGCATCAGCCAAGAACCAGTTACTGTAGAGATTCTCCGCCCAGTCCACCACGGCTCGGGCAGGCTCCTCGAGCACATCGCACTCGACAGAGCGCGCCCGCAAATACGCGGTGCACATATGACGATAGGCAGCATCCATGGAATACCAATCGGACGTATAGGCATCCCACACCTGCTGGGGTTGCGCCAGATGGAACCCGCCCGCATGTGCCTGCCTAAATGCGCACATATCGGCCACAGCGGCAAGCAAGCCAAAGTAGCTCTCGACACGGCGGTACCAGCTTAGGTCGCAGCGACGCGCCACAAAGGCGCGTGCGTCCTCAACACGGTCTGCACCCTGGGCAAACGAGCTGAACAACTGCGAGAGCACAGCCTCATTGACGCACGGAAACACATCAAGCGAGGCCAGCGCATCGATCGGCAGAGCCTCAAACCGCACAAAGAGTCCGCGGGCATCCTCCACCAAACGACAGATCTCAAATAGGTCCTCGCTCGACGCCTGGGTATCGGGGGCCTGGTCCCACGTGCGCACCGCCTCAAGGCAATAGGGGCCGTAGGCGGGAGCCACATAGCTTTCGAGTCCCTTGAGCGCTCCCTCGGGAAGCGCGGTAGACGCCGCTGTAAGGAGCACATGGGATGAAAGCATAAGCAATGAGTCACGCTCATACAGCGGTCCCTCAAACCCATAGCAGCGAAGCATAAAGGCAGAGAGCACATCGCGCACGCAATACTTGTCCATCAGCTCGGCCAGCGCCTCGGGACCCTCGCGCAGCAGCATGGTCACACAGCCACGCAGCACAAACGCGGGGCGCGCGTCACCAAGCTCTTTACCGCCAAAAATCACCGTAAGGATGCCGAGTTCGATATCGGATGCGCCCGAGGCATGCGGAACACACGCGGCAAACTTAGCGCAGCGGGTCTTGGCATCAAAGAACGTCTTGTGCTCGCGCAGGCTCTCGCGCACGGCGTCGATATTCTCGATGCCCAGCTGATCGGCCAAAAGCGAAAGATAGTCAGCCTGGAACTGATCGGCATACAGCTCAACATCGGCAAGCCAATCACCCTCAAGCCTGCCGCGCAGGCAACGGCGATACAGCAAGATATCGCTCGCAAGGTCATCGCGGTTGATGAGCTTCTTGACGGCAAACATACGGCCCTCGCAGGCCTCAACAAAGCGCACCGGGCGCTCAAAGTCACCGTGAGCAGGCATTACGCCGGCATCGGCCCCCACGCCGTCGAAACCCTCGGCAGCCAATCGCTCAAACTCAGGAGCAAACTCGCCGTCCGCATCGTGCCAAACCACAACACGGCGCGGCGCGCATGAGGACAACGGCTGCAAAAATCGCAGCTTGAGCTGTTCTTCTACATCGATCTTGGGCATGAATATCCTTACCGTATCTGCAGTTACTTAATCTTCGCCAGCACATCCTGAAACTTGGCGTAGTTGACCTTGACGCCGTCATCCAGGTCGATCTTAATCATCTGGTCTGCCAAGTGGTGCAGTTTCTCCTCGTAGGCAATGGTCTCTTTGAGCTGGTCGTTGAGCTTTTTGATGCGCTTATCCAAGCGCACGCGCTCGCCGCGCTCGGCACTGACAAGGGCATCGTTGGCATACCCGATCTGGGCACGGTAGCGCTCCTGCTGCTCATGCACATAGTCGGTGCGGATGCGAGCCAACAGGTCAGGCTGGTAGCGATGCATGTAAACAAGGCACTTGAAGCCGTTCTTCTTGCCGCTGTCGAACAGCCAGTAGATGGGGCGCTTCTTATAGGTCTGGCAGTGGTCCTTAAAGAAGTCCTTCAAAAAGTAGGTGCGGATTACCTCGCGCGAGGTACCCTTGCCGCCGAGTGCCTCGGCAATAAAGGCCAGGTTCTGCTCAAGCGTCTCCTCGCCATACACGGTGCGCGCAAAGTCGATAAAGTAGCGCACGATGTCGTCGTCAAAGTACTCGTCATCGGTAATGGGCAGCACGTTATCGCTATCGGGCATAAAGGTCACATGCGCGGAATCGGGCATCTTGGCCAGATAGTCGTCGACCGTGGCGCCCTGATCGGCCAGGACCAGCCCGTCCACATCCAGCGAATAGCGGCCGAACATGCAGCCCACGGCATAGCTTATGAGCGAGGTGATCTCATCGCGCTTGGTACGCACGTATTTGTTACCCTTATAGCTCTCGGGAATCTCGTCGGCGGTGTCGAAGATGCGCGCCACCGAGACGTACTTATCCTCGACCTCGATGGGTACCTCGCCCTCCATGTTGTAGATCTTGGCAAAGATTCGGTTGAGCTCTTCCTCGTTAGCGCGAAGCTGCTCAAAGCGAGCATTGACCTCGGCCTTGCGAGCCTCGTATTTATCGGCCAAAAGCGTTGTCATTGTGCCGCCTTCCGTTTCCCATGGTCTTTCAATTAATCGGTCGCCGTGAAGGAATCAGGCTCGAAGCTCAGCCCCATGCACCGCGCGATGCCGGTGCATCTCTCGCTCGAAAGCAGCTGATTCGTCTTAGTTGCGCGATATGAAATCGCTCGCCTATCCAATGGAAGCTTGCAAATCGACTTCATGCCACACGTATTTGCCAAACACTCCCGATGCTGGACTAAACTCAAATGCGCATTCTCGAGATTCGCTCCCTTCCGAAATCACAAGGAGCAATCGAGAGCCCCCCAACAGATGGTGAGCGGCCCCACAGCGACAAATCGCATGGTAATCTTGCGAACCGACTGTCTTCTCGGTAATCAAAAATGAAAGCTTCGCTAAACCAGATGGATCAAAATAAGGGGTATTATGAGCGGGAATGTCGCACATGTGTGGCTCCCTACACTTTATTAAATCGAGCTGCAAAACCGCATCCGTAATCGCAAAGTCCTCTGACTTTTCCTGCTCAACGCACTTCAGCTCAATGCATATTTCTCTAGTCTCACCACGGAGAAAACGATCGACCGCCTGTGGGTCGTAATTTTGAGGTTCATAAATACAACAATCAGACATGGTTATTACCTTTCGAAACTACAGCGTCCTTGCGGAAGCAGCTTATCTTTGGATAATTTGATCTATTGCACTTCCGGCAATAATACCCACGGCATCGGCAGTCCACTTCAGTGCCGTAGGCGTCTCATTCATAGCCTTGTCATGCTGACCGCGGCCAATCAAAGCAAGGCCCTTTTTCGTTATTTGTAAGCCAACACCTTCTTGTGAAAACGCCAAATAATCGGCATCCTTCAACGACTGAATGCACCCAGCAACATCGACTGCAGGAATACCCCAAACAGAAACGTCGATTTCGGAAATACGCTCGTTTTCAAGCTCGATAATCTGCCACAGCAGTTCCCTAATGATGCATGCATCTATGGGACGCTTCGCATCACAGGGAATGATCCACCTGAATGGGAAAGAGGTTTCTTTTACCGCACCATAAATCAAATCAGCCCTACACCAGGCGGAAACATCTCGTTTATCGGCGTTCCACTTTTCAGCACACTCCGCTGTAGTTCGTTTCGTCTCTTCGACAAGTTTGTAGGATTTGGTCACAATGCTCACCTACAACAGCGGATGACGTTTGAAATCCCAAGAGGTTTCAAACGAGTCCCAGTCAATCTTCGAAATATCTGACGATTCGGCAACGATTCCACTCACCTTGCTCACCGATTTCGGGTCGCCTTCAACATAGGGGACCGAAGCTATATCAGACACCTGCATATTCATCGTTGGATTCTGCGCCGAAAGACACAGAGCAGAAAGAGAGCTGTTCAACAGGCCCAATATATAATTGAATTGTGGCTCCTTCGGAAAACAACAATGTGCCGCAATGTCATAAAAAGAATCTTCAGGAGCAGACCTGAAGCCAGGTCTTCCCGACGTCAGCATTGTGCATGTAATCTTAGGCTTTCGCAGCATTTCGAGCGGTAAAACGCGGGCATGGGGTTGCTCGAGGATGTAATTCGGATCATTGTTGTAGAAAAGCAAATACTCTAGATTGCCGTTCCATTTTCGATATTTACCTCCCTTAAGGTATTTAATCCACTTATGGTTCGAATCGTTTTGAGTCGGTGACCAATCTGTTTCCCACCACAAACGTAGAAACTTTTCGTTATTCGAAGTTTGCATCCCGACTTTAGGATGAGCCACCTCGTCAATAAATCGTCCGGAGGAATAAGCCTCCAATAGCCCATCCCCCAACCAGTAGGATATGGGGGTGCCGGGGATTTGCTTGAAGGTGTCGGCGTCGCGGCGGTAGAACCAGCCGCAATCGGGGTTTTGGATGGCCTCGACCAGTTTGAGCCTCTTGGCCTCAGAGCCGTTGATATCAACAAGGCGCACATAGGCGCCCTCGGCGTCCGAATGCTGGTTGTAGATCACGTCAGCTGTAACGTTGACGACCTCGCCGCCGATAGCATCAAACGCGCGAGGTCCCAGATGGGCCATGGAAACGATTGTCTTGTTGTCGATAACCTTGGCGCGCATCTTCTCAAAGCTGCCCAGGAACATCCAACTCTGCATGGTAACCATTGCGGCGTAGCCCTTATCCTCGACAAGGTTAAAACCGCGCTCGATGAAGCACGTGCACAGGTCGCTCTTCACGTCGGGGTAGTTCTTCTTGACCCACTTGCTCATGAATGGATTAAAGCTGCTGCTGCCCATATACGGAGGATTCGCAACGGTGCAGGTAAAACGACGGGACAGCTTCTCGCAGATGGCGGCAGCGCTTTCGAGCTTAGTTTTGGTCGCAGAAGCAAAAAGATCGTCGGAACAGCTCGCGGCGGCGGCCTTAAGCTCGTCAATCTCGTCCTCTGAGGGATTGAGCAGCGAACCGATCTCGCCCAAATGACTCAGCTCCTCGGCGAGCTTCTTGTTACCCGGCAGCTCGTCCTCCCCTAGCGGGATGCTCGAGAGCACGGTAACGTCGGCGCGAACGCCACGCCTAAAGAAGCGACGGTCGTGCTCGCGAGCACACATGGCAAGCGCCAGCTCGGCGATCTGAGCCGCACGGGGATCGATCTCCATGCCAGCGAGGTTTTTGGTCAGGATGAGCTCCGGGATCTCGCGCTCGCGGTAGCCGCGCTCCTCGTACATGGCAAAGAGCAGCTCAAACGCATAAACCAGGATATGGCCCGAGCCGCACGCTGGGTCGCAGAGCGAAATCTCCTCGGGACTCGAAATGCGAATGAAGTCCTCGTGCTCAGCATCGGGCTCGATGTAATACTCCATGCGCTCGCGTAGCGAACTCCCCGGATTGTTGAGCATCCACAGACGGCCGAGTGAGTTCTCGACCATATAGCGCACAATCCACTCGGGGGTGAAGAGCTGCGTGGCGGGCGCGATGTCCTCCGCCGCTGCCTTGCGCTTGGACTTGAAGAACTCGTCTTTAACGTCAGCGTTGTAGTACTGATACATCCAACCCAGAACGGTCACGCCCTCGCGCCAGTCCTCGTCAGCGAGGACGGCATTGAGTTTGCCCACCACACTGTCAGCCATCATGAGGCCCTGGGGCAACAGCAGCTCCATGGCTCCGCCCACGCGTTCAAAGACGCCCGGCAGGCAATCGGCAAGCTCCTCGCACTGAGCAACAAACAGGTAGCGCCACAACGGTTCATCCAAGCCCGCCATCTTGAGCTCGGCTATGCGATCGGTATCGGCCGTCGTTATTTCCACGTCCAGTGCGTTCTCCACGGCCTCGCTGCCATGGCTACCGTCCGCACGACTTAGCATGCGCATGCGACTGGGGAGCCATCCGCGTGCATCCATGAAGCGAATAGCCACGATGCGGTTGAACCAGGTGTAGGCCGCACGGTCGCGCAGCGTCTCGTGACCCACCTCTGCCTGCATGCGCAGCAGTTCGTCGCGTTGCTCAATCTCAGCCGGACTTAGGGGCAGGCCGTTGACGGTCTCGGACCCAACGGGCGCGGGTGCAGGTTCGGTGATGCCGTAGCGCACCATCTGCGCCTCCACGCCTTTGATGAGCTCCGTACGGGCCCAGGTGCAGAAGCTCTTAAGAGCAGAATCGTTCATGGTTGATGAGCCTTTCTAAACGCCATAAGCCACCGGTGCGCGCTTTGGCACCGGTGGCTCCGCGGGTTAGTTGATACGGATCTCGTCGTTTGCAGCGAGCGCCTGCATAAGGCGGGAGCGCAGGTCGTCCACGTAGCGCTCCACGTCCTCTGCGGACAAGAGACGACTCGGCTTGGCCAGATCGGCGCGGCGCAAAGTCTTGATCTTGCGCTGGGGCTTGGGCGCGGGCACGGGAGCAGACGATGCGGCGCCCTTGTTGGAGACCTTCTTGACCACCTCGCCCGTACTCATGACCTCGGTGGTGCGGCGCTCGTTGTCCATACGCACGCGGGCCTCATCCACAGCGTCGTACATCTCGTTGGCCGCCGCACTGAGCCAGTCGCCCCAGTTAGTTGCAACAACGCTCAGTTCGTTGAGACTTTGAGCGCTGTGGGCACGGTTTTTGAACGACTCGTATTTAGTGCCGGCGTCTGCTATGGCATCCTTGGCCTGATTGACAAAGCCCTTTTGACTCTCGGCCTGCGTCCGCAGGTCTTGCAGATCGCTCTCGATGCGACACAAAAACTCATTGCGGCGGATGCCCAACAGCTTTTTCATGTCATCCTCGACGGGATCCATAAGCGGCTGCAGGTCTTTAATACGGCCGTAGGGCTTGGGATCTTTGAGGATCTCACGAACCGTTGCCACGTTCTCCACCGCACAGGGAATGTCATCGGAGGCATACTCGATACCCTCGGTGCGGTTCAAGAAATCCCTGGCGTGGTCAAACGCTGTTCGTTGATTGGACTCGAAGAACTCAACCACCTTGTCAAAGTCTTCCTTGGCATCGAGCAAACGCTCCTCATGCTTGGTGAACGTGGTCAAGAACGCCTCGGCCTCGTTCTGGTCCTTAAGGACGTCGGCCACCTCCGAGCGCATCTTCTCGCACTCGTCCTCACCGGGATACGGGTAGGCCGGCTTGATGCCCGTGTAGTAGTCGCGTGCCATGGCGAGGCACGCCTCGCGCAAGCCCTCAAGGCGCTCTTTGAGCTCGGCCACGAGCTTATCCTCGTTGGAGGGCACGGTCTTGAGATCAAACAGGTCACACATGAGTTCGCCCGTGGCGCGTAGCAACCGGTCGCTCATGCGCATGCGCAAGCGCACCTGGGCCTTATCGGCATCCTTGCGCAGGAGCGCCACCATGCGGCTGTCGTTAGCTTGAACCGTCTGACCGCCAAACAGCACCTGCGCGCGCTGCTCCACCACAAGCTGCGCCACCACATTTGCGATGTCGACCTCGCGCCAGCCAAAGGGCCTTTGCTGGTACTGGCGCTGGATATCGCCCATAGCGGTATCCAGGTGGCGCTGGTGCTGCACTTTGAGGTAGTCCTCGACCTCTTTGAGCGCACGCGTGTTACCTGCATCCATGCCAGCGAGCCCCACTTGAACGTTGCCCACCAGAGTAGAGCGAATATCGGAATCGCTCGTGACCGGCGCGCCGATATAGTCGGCCTTTTCAAAGACCACATCGCACAGCTGCGCCAGCACCTGCTCAAAGACCTGAGCGGGTTTGGCAGCACGGATCTCAATCATGCGGCCGTTGACCGCGCAACGTGCATGGAGTACGGCCTCGCTCAAAAGGACATCGGCCTCTTTCTCGTTATAGGCTGCCTCGCGCATCTTGGACTCGACGATCTGGCGCGTACTCGGCTGAAGCTCCTGGAGATTTCGCGTCTTGGCGTACTTGCGGATCTTGGCGGCGTTGACGAGCGTCTCCCAATAATCCGCCTCGTCGCTCAAAGCCACGATGGCTTTGCCCGAAGAAGCCAAGGCCAGCTCGGTATCGTCCGCACGGCCCAGATCGCTCGCCATAGTCGCCACGCAAAGCTCCATGCCGCCCATGCTGGCACCGTGGATTGAGCCGTCCACATAGCGGTCAAACGGAAAGTCGTTGGCCCCGCGGTTGAGTTTACGCGCGGTGTAGATGCTGTCGAACAGGCGCTTTTTGATAGACTCGATCACCTGCGCGTTATCGACCGGAGTGCGTGCGATCTCCTGCGCTATCTCCTGCTCCTCGTCGGTGAGGAAGCTATAGGCATCGCCCTGGCGTGCCACGTAGTTCTCGCGCTCCAGGCGGGCAAAGGACTCCTTGACGCGGTCCTTGAGGGCGCGCATGTCCACGTCGAGGCCGTCGATCATGAAGATGGAGATGTTCTCGACCGTGGCCTTAACGTAGCCGATGTAACGAATCAGGTACAGAAGCTTGAGCACCTGAACGTCGTAGGGTTCAAGGCCCTTTGCGTCCTCGGCCGCACGGACCGCGCGGTCGACCACCTGGTTGATGCCGTGCTCAAGGTCTTTGGAGATAGTGTCGAAGAAGCACCAGAACGGCACGAGTGCACCGGTCTGGTCATACTGGATGGCCTGAGCGCTCTCCTGGAACGCGCTCAGCATGGAGCGCTCGCCCGTTGACATGTGCTTGGCCTTGACACCGTGCTTGCGCACCTCGGTCATCACGTCGGGCAGGAGCTTAAACTGGTAGCCCACAAACGGGTAGCTGGCCACAAAATCCTTGGAGTTGGCGTAGCCGGCAAGGTCGGAGCGCGAGCCACCCTCAAAGGTAAAGTTGTTTTTAAGCACGGCGGCGTCTTGCTCGTAGACCTGTGCAAGCATATCGGCCGCCGGCGCGGTCTTCTCGAGCACACGGCGCTGGATGACCTCGTCCACGCTGGAGCTGGAGAGCGAAAGGCGGGTATTGAAGCGGCCCTGGATCTTTGAAAAGTCGTTGCCCACGGGCAGGCTCAGGTTGTCGATGGCCTCCTGGCTCGTAACCATCACCCACACGCGGCCACCGCAGGCGGCACCCAGCTCCTCGACGATGGTCTGAAGGCTCAGCATAAGGCTTGGGTCCTTGTCGTTTGTAATAAACTGACCCACCTCGTCGACCATAAAGAGCAAACGGAAGTTGCCGCCGTGGGCCGCTGCCTGAGCGTCTACGTAGTCCTTGACCTTTTTGGCAAAGACATCGGGGGCCAAAACCTCGTCCTCAGAACCCTCGAGCCAGTTCCATGCGGCCTTTTCGCTCATGCCGAGCACGCTCTGCAGCACCTCGACCACGTCGTCCTCAAAGTAGCTGTAGGTGTCGCGGGTCTGGAGCCAGGACTCGCCGTTCACGCGCTCAAAGGCCTCGCGGAACTCCTGGGTCTTGCCCAGGGAATCGATGTAGTCCTCGAGCTTTGCAAGCTTGAGGTCCTCGCCGTAGAAGCCGCGCGCCTCGTAGAACATGCGCTCAAAGCCGCGAAGCAGCGCCGTGGGAGCCGTATCGCCCTGCTTCCACTGGCCCGCCTTGCTATCGATGTTAAAGAGGATGGCCTGCGTGGGCACCGAGCAGGCGCGCTCCATGGCAGCCGCGACCATGGGGTCGACGATCTTGCCGTCAAAGTAGCGGATGGCGCTCTTACCGCCGATCTGGCGATTCTCGAGCAGGTAGCTCAGCATCTTGAGGAAGTGCGATTTACCGGAACCGAAGAAACCACTGATCCACACGCCGATCTTGTCGGTGCGCGCATCGATGGCATCGCCGTAGGCCTTGAAGAACGTGGCAAAGTGCCTCTGCAACTCGCGCGTCACCACGTACTCGTCAAGCTCTTGGCGGATGGACCCATCTTTTGAATCCTGGACCTTGACCACGCCGTTGATGGAGCGGTTGATGTCTTTAGCAAAGAGGTCGCGAATGATCGTGTTGTCCATGGGTGCTCCTTTGGGTTTGGGAACGTTATGGCAAAGGATTGTTACCGGCGGCAGGGACTTGCCTGCGGGGAGCCGTGCTTACGAGATATCGATGGCGCGGTAGTAGTTGTCGGCCGGCAGACGGTTAAAGAGCTGGAAAGAAGAGCCGTTGAAACTGCCCGGATAGGCGGCGACCACAGGCACCTCATCAAAATCCGCAAGCATGCAGTGGAGAAGCGTGTGTATGCGAAAGAACGGGAAAACCTCGCCCGCGCCGGTGAGGAGAACGACGTCTCCAGGCGCGTGCGGCTCGGTCTGCTCATGGATGTACGCGGCGACTTTCTCGGGCGAGGCGAACTTGGCCACGTCCTCGAGCACGCGCTGGGTACCGCGGCGCTCCTCTTGGTGCGGGATAGCCTTGAGGACACGGCGTTTTTCGAGAATTGCCAGCACGGCGTCGTAAAGGTTCACGACCTTGAGCGTGCACGGAAGCTTGTCGGCCTCGGCATCGCGTGAAAGGGTGTCAAATAATGCACGCGCCTCAAACTCCAGCGCGGGGTCATAGCAAAAGGTGTGGAAGCCAATCTCATTGCCTATGCCCTTGTTGGCCAAAAAGTCCTCGCTGCACAGGCACTCGCGCAGAAGCTGCGCACGGCGCTCAAATTCCTGACAGGCGCGCTCGGAGCGGACATGCGCCGCCACGACGCTCTTGCGGGAATGGATGCCGATATTGGTGGTGAGATCGGTCGCCGGGGTGATAACAGGGTCGACGGCGCTTTTGACGGGAGCCACGCTACATCACCGCCCTGCCGGTAAGGGCCGCGATAAGCGACTGCTCGCCCAGCTGAACCAAGGCTCGCTCGACATCGGAATCGAGGAAGAGCGGTGACAGGCGCTCGGACTCCGGGCTCTGGCCCTCGCCGATAAGGCCGGCATGGCGGAGCGTCTGGCGGAGCGAGCCCTTAATGCGCTTGACCGTGGCCTCAGTCCAGCGGGCCGCGTCCGGATACTCCGTGGTAAAGCGTGTCATAAAGGCGTTGAGGTCAACCGCCGTAAAGGCATAATCGAAGTTTTGTAGGCGCTCCCCTACCTCGACGAGCACGAGCTCGCGCACGATATCGTAGCGGCAGATCATGCTGTAGAAGATGGCCTGGTCCGCCTGCGTGGGAGTGCCGGATGCCATGAGCCTGGTTAGGGATGTCGCAGCCTCGACGGCGGTTTTGGGGTCGATGCCGCGCGCGGCGCATACGGCGTCCGTGGGCACCATGGCGTCAAGGCGGCGAAGGCACACGGTTGCGCGGTTGGCGACCATGCGCTCCGTGGGATATTGAAAGAGGTTCTCGCTCTTTACGCGTACAATGACCTGCTCGTCGCTTGCGCCCTACATACGAAGGGCAGCGACGATGCGCATCTCATGCGGGAGGAATTGCTCGCGGGTGAGCACCCCCCCCCCGAACGCTTTTTGTGGTTACATCCACAGTACACGCTCCAAGGGTGTCAAAGGCTGTCACAAGTGCGCCGCAACCCGGCAGGCAGGCGCGGCGCACATGACAATAATCATACCTGTTGGTAAAAAAGTTACCACGCCCAGAGTGTCAAATGTTGAGCAACAAAATTTAATCCGGTTAACGGTCATTTTCGCAGCTTAGAAACTTTAACGAGGTCGCCCCAAATCACACTTGCCAGACAACCGCGCTTACGAATGCAGGCACGCACACGCCCAACGCCACCCTCCGCTACACTCAACATAGAGTTATACATATGATTCTACGTAAGGAGTTTCATATGCCTGTCGTAAAGCCTATTTCTGATCAGACGCGCGCGCTAACTACCATTCAGGAACGCGAAGATCACATTCAACGTACCATCGCTCATGGTTACGACGACCTCACCAACGGTCGTGTGCGCCCCTGGAAACAAGCGAAGGCCGAGGCGGATCGGATGCGAGCCTCAAGATAAGCCCCCCATGTAACCATCCTGTAAATCATAGCGGTGTAGTCGAGTTTTACCGTGATGCGGTCGCGCCTGGCGCTCCACTGTGCTAAAGTATCCCGAACGTTCAAACGACTACGAGGGGGAACTAGAAGATGGCACGTGTGCACAACTTCTCAGCTGGCCCGGCCGCACTGCCTACAAGCGTGCTCACCGAGATCGCCGACGAGATGATGGACTACCACGGTTGCGGCATGTCCGTGCTCGAGATGAGCCATCGATCTAGCATGTACCAGCAGATTATCGACGACGCCGAGGCAACCCTGCGCCGCCTGCTGAGCATCCCCGACAACTACCGCGTCCTGTTTTTGCAGGGTGGCGCCACGCTGCAGTTTGCGGGCATCCCCATGAACCTCATGCGCCGCGGCCGCGCCGGCTACGTCGTGACCGGCAACTTTGCCAACAAAGCGTACAAGGAGGCCGCCAAGTACGGCGAGGCTGTGCTGCTCGCGAGCTCCGAGGACACCAATTTCGACCGTATTCCCACCATGGCCGACATCAGCGCGCGCATTGCTGCCGAGGCCGCGGGCGACGGACTCGACTACGTCTACATCTGCCAGAACAACACCATCTTTGGCACCATGTACCACGAGCTGCCCAACTGCGGCGACGTGCCGCTGGTCGCCGATGTCTCGAGCTGCTTTCTGTCGCAGCCGCTCGACGTTGAGCGCTACGGGCTCATTTACGCCGGCGCGCAGAAAAATGCCGGCGCCGCGGGCGTGACCGTGGTCATCGTGCGCGACGACCTCATCGCCGACGGCCCCGCCTTTGCGCAGGCGCCGCAGTACCTGGACCTTAAGACCCAGGCCGCCAAGGAATCCATGCTCAACACGCCCAACACCTTTGGCATCTACGTGTGCGGCAAGGTGTTCCATTGGGTCGAGGAGACCGGCGGACTTGCCGCCATGGCCGAGCGCAACTGGGCCAAGGCCAACCTGCTCTACGACCTGCTCGAGCACAGCGAGCTGTTCCATGGCACCACGCAGGCCGACAGCCGCTCCATTGCCAACGTCACCTTCCGCACCGGCGACGCCGAACTCGACGCGGCCTTTGTCGCAGGCGCGGCCGAGCACCAGATTCAAAACGTCAAGGGCCATCGCCTGGTGGGCGGCATGCGCGCCAGCGTCTACAACGCCGTGACCATGGAAGACGTGCGGGCACTGGCTTCCTACATGAAGGACTTCGAAGCGCAGCATAGTTTGGGTCCGCGATCTAACTAGCCCGCAACCCGCGGGCCGACCAGCCACCTCAGACCACCCTGTTTAGATCAAAACCTGCTAAGGAGTTTTTCCATGCGTAAGATTAAGACCATCGACGACATCACTAAAGACGGCAAAGTCGAGTTTGGCGAGGGCTACGAATTTGTGGGCACCGCCGAGGAGGCCGACGCCATCCTGATGCGCTCCACCGACCTGCACGGCTACGAGCTGCCCGAGGGCATCCGCGCTATCGCCCGCTGTGGCGCCGGCGTCAACAACATCCCCGTCGAGGAGTACGCCAAGAAGGGCGTCGTCGTCTTTAACTCCCCCGGCGCCAACAGCAACGCCGTCAAGGAGCTCGTCCTGGGCATGCTGGTGCTCTCGAGCCGCGGCGTGGTGCAGTCGATGAACTGGGTGCGCGACAACGCCGACGATCCCGAAATTCAGGTCGACGCCGAGAAGGCCAAGAAGGCCTTTGTGGGCCGCGAGCTCAAGGGCAAGCGCATCGGTGTTATCGGTCTGGGCAACGTGGGCTCCAAGGTCGCCAACGCCTGCGTCGATCTGGGCATGGATGTCTACGGCTATGATCCGTTCATTTCCGTCGAGCACGCGTGGGTGCTGAGCCGCGAGGTGCAGCGTGTGGGCACGCTCGAGGACCTCTGCCGCGGCTGCGACTACCTCACCGTGCACGTGCCCAGCAAGGCAGACACCATCGGCATGATCAGCACCGAGCAGATCAACCTGCTCGCCCCGGGTGCTGTGCTCATCAACTACGCACGCGAGACCATCATTGACGAAGACGCCGTCGACGCCGCCCTGCGCGAGGGCAAGCTAAGCTGGTTTAGCTGCGACTTTGCCACGCCTAAGACCGTCAAGATGCCCAACACGTTTATCACCACGCACTCGGGCGCCGGCACTGGCGAGGCCGAGGCCAACTGCGCCGACATGGCCATCAGCGAGCTCAAGGATTACCTGGAGAACGGTAACATCGCACACAGCGTCAACTACCCCGCCTGCAGCATGGGCAAGGCGCGCGCCGCGAGCCGCATCGCCTGCCTGCACGCCAACGTGCCCAACATGATCGGCCAGATCACAGCCATTCTCGCCAAGGACAACGCCAACGTGCAGCGTATGACCAACGAGTCCGCTGGCGAGAACGCCTACACCATGTTCGACACGGACGAGCACCTGGACAGCAGCACGATCGAGACGCTCAAGCAGATTCCGTCGATGTATCGCGTGCGCGTGATTAAATAGCGCCGGCGCCAAGCCTGCCAGACAGGCAATGAAGCCCATTCGGCCCCCGTTTTCACGAAACGGGGGCCTTTTCGTTGCTCCGACTGGTTTTGAAAATGCTACCCAGAATAAGTTTTTTCGGATAATCGACAGTCCCACCCAAATCACTGAGCACACCTGCTTTGATAAACACCTTTATCAGGGGCTTTAGTAGGTAAAGATCAATCTCTATATACCAGATCCAAGTTGACTGTCCATTTTCCGAAACAACTTGTTCTGAGTAGCATTATTAAAGCCCTTCCAAGACGAAACTGAAGCCTTTTTCGCGCCCAAAACTCTAGCTCGCGCGACCGTTCTCCACCCGCACGACTACATTCCCGCCCAATCGATAAAAATCTCCTCGCGAAGCCGCCGTTCGAGCTCCCACTGCCGCGGCGTCTTGTCTTTCAACGGCACATCGAGATAGGACATGATAAGTTCCATCACCACGCGAAAGGCATCGGGGTCGGCCAGCTGGCCATAGGTCATCAAAACGACGGGATATCCCATCGCTTGCAAGGCCGTCGTTCGGTCGGAGTCCGAGATCTTGGATTCAATGGATCCGTGTATGGCTTTGCCTTGGCATTCAACAAGGCACTCTCGGCTGCCGTCCTTATTTGCCAGCAGGATATCGGCATAGCGCCTATCAAGCCCCGAAATAAGGGCGGGCGCTGCGCGTCATGCGAATCTCAACGTTATTGGTAAGGCGCAGCCCTTCGCCACCGCGCAACCTCGTAAGGCCAAACAGCATCGAAACCTGGACCTCGAGCGGCGATGCCGCCACCCCCGTAATGCATTTCGCGGCTCGTATGAACGATTTAGCGCCGCGGAGCCCCCGGATCTTATCGACGAACTCTGCAAGCTCAGAGAGCTCGATCAAGGGCGGTCGTTTCCACAAGTCAGTTGGATTCCCCGAGGCATCCTTTACGTTTTCCCAGCCCGACCGCGCGTCACCCCACCGGTCCCCATATGCCTGCACAAGTGCCGACTTTACCCGAGGCGCAATCTTGCACACGGCAAAGGTGCCGCACATCTCATACATGCACATGATTAAACGCTCGTTTGAAACCGAGGAAGCCAGGGTCAGCAGGGTAAAGAGTGGGGACGCGACATCGAGGCCAAACTCTGTCTGCCGCACGGAGTCAAACGGCCTCTCCCCGTTCCAAACATGCCTGACAATGCGACCGCCCTTACGTCCGCAGCCGCCCTGTGCCAACACGTGTAATGGGGTGCCCAGGAAATGCTTGACGAGCGGATGCTCGCAAAGGCGCTCCCTGCGCGGATCGTCCGCAGAATCGGGCAGGTCCGGCATTATCGCCAAGACCTGTGGAGGTATCCGGTGATACCGAAAGGCAGATATGTCGCACAGCATGTCGTCCATAGAGGCTACGTACCCACTGCGCCGTCTGTGAACCCGCTCGGACGGCAAACGCGCCAGCTCGGCCTGCGAACGGTAAATACTGCTACGCGCACGTCACGGATCTCTCGGGAGGCTTACAATCGGTTTTGAAAGCAAACTGATTGTGAGGTTGCATATGGTTGACAAGGACTTTGCCTGGCGGCTTGCGCAGGAGCTTGTGCGGATCGACAGCTCGGACCCGGGCGCGTATGAGGATGAAATTGAGCGGTATATCAAAGCGCTGGCTGAGGAACGGCTGACACGGTTGAACCACCCGACACTCGATGCCGTGCAGATTGAGGAGCTCGAGGTGCTCCCCGGACGCCGCAACCTCATGGTCACCGTGCCCGGTTTGAGCGACGAGCCACGGCTCGTCTACATCTGCCACATGGATACCGTCACCTTGGGCGACGGCTGGGACGCAGGCATTCCGCCGCTCGGAGCAATCGTGCGTGACGATAAACTCTATGGCCGCGGTGCCTGCGATATGAAGGGTGGCCTGGCCTGCGCCATTGCCGCACTGGTCCATACGCTCGAGCGCGTGGCGGCGAATGGCGCGCTGCCCCGCCGCGGCTTTTCGCTCATTTGCTCGGTCGACGAAGAGGACTTTATGCGCGGCTCCGAGGCCGCGATTGCCGCCGGCTGGGTCGGCTCGCGCGAATGGGTGCTGGACACCGAGCCCACCGACGGACAGATTCAGGTGGCGCACAAGGGGCGCACGTGGTTCGAGATTGAGATGACAGGCGTGACGGCACACGCGAGCCAGCCTTGGAAGGGCGCCGACGCCGTCGCCGCCATGGCCGAGGTCATCTGCGCGTTGCGCCGCGCGTTCATGGCGTTGCCCGTACACGATGAGTTGGGGCCATCAACCATCACATTTGGTCAGATTGAGGGCGGCTATCGCCCCTATGTCGTGCCCGACCACGCCAAGGTCTGGGTCGACATGCGCCTAACGCCGCCGACCGATACGGCCGCCGCGACGCGCATGGTAGAGCAGGCCATCGCCGGCGCTGAGACCGCGGTTCTCGGCTGCCATGGAAGCTATACCGTGACGGGCGATCGCCCCGCCATCGAGCGCGATCCAAGCTCTCCCCTTCTAGCCGCGCTCAAGCGTGCCGCCGATGACGTGACGGGCGCGGACACGACCGTCGGCTTCTTTACCGGCTACACCGACACTGCCGTCATTGCCGGCAAGACAGGCAACCGAAACTGCATGAGTTATGGCCCCGGCTCGTTAGCGCTCGCGCACAAGCCCAACGAGTATGTGCCCCATGCCGATATCGTTCGCTGCCAGAACGTACTCATCGCGCTCGCCGACAACACGCTCTGGGACGCAGGCGGCCAAGTTGGGGCATAATAAGCCGCGAACAAACCGACTCACACGTTAGGACCGTCCATGAAAGCACTTCCGTTTCCCTGCATCCGACCGGCTCAGGACCGCGTGCTCGAGGCGCTGCCTGCGATGGGCGGTATCCTGAGCGGCAACGATGCCCTGCGCGGTGCCATTGCCGACGGCCTGATGCTCAAAGATCCGGGTGCGGCGTATTACATGTACGAATGCTCGGGAGAGCCGGGTCGCGTGACGGGTGTCGTGGCGATTTGCCCGGTTAACGTGCTGACGGGCAGCGACGAGGCTGTCGTCGAGAACGTCGACGCACTCGCCGCTGCGCACGCGATCGCCGAACTCAAAGTTCAGCCGCGCCCCGTGTCGCTCGCCTACGAAGCCTCGCCCGTCATGGATATCATCCTCGGCGCCGCCAAAGAGGGCGCTTCGCTCTATGCCGTCACCGACCCCGCCGGCATTACGCACCGTGTGTGGGAGGTCAAGCGCGAGGACGCCGTCGGGGCCATCCGCGCTATGCTCGACCAAGCACCGGAGCCGGCACTGGCCGACGACCCCGCCTACGCCGCCGCTCTGACCGGGGCGTCGCAGCTGCTAACCGATGAGGCCCGTGCTGCCGGAACGTACACCGGCAAGGAGCCGTTCAACTTTACCGTGGCCGCACTCTTCCCCGCCGCACAGGTCGCCGGCGGCGCACCGCAGGTCCCGACGGGCCTGCTCACTCACCAGATCTCGCGGTTCTAGCGGACTCAAACGCGAAGCTGAAAAACCCGGCATCCAAACAAACAAGGGGCGGAGATGCAGCAAATGCATGCATCTCCGCCCCTTTCGCATCAAACAATTACGCCGGCAAACCGCATCGCCACGCCTGCGCTACCCGCGCTGCGGGCCTGCTGCCGCCACGAGCGGCTCTAGTCCCAGCTCGCGCGCGTAGTCTTCCTGTGTAAAGATCTCAACCAGTTCAAACGTATCCGTCGCATCATCAAACGCAAAGTGCAGCACCGAGCAGTTGCCCGGCACACGGTCGCGCTCGTCTGCCGCCGCGCCCTTCACGTGATCCATGAACTCCTTGATAGCCGAGCCATGGCTTACCGCGAGCACGCACGTATGGTCCGGACGCTGCATAAGCTCGGTCAGCGTCGCCACCATGCGCTCGCGCACCTGCATCTGACCCTCGCCGCCAAACTGGCGATAGAAGTCGCGCCACGGGCGTTCGGGCATGAGCATCACGCGCTCGGCCTCAAAGTCGCCAAAGAACCACTCACGCAGGCCGTCCAGGCGCTCGTACGCCAAGCCCGGCCACAAGTTGGCGATAGTCTGCTCGGTGCGATGAAGTATGGAAGTGTAGGCATGATCGGGCTCAATGCCGCGCGCACGCAAGAACATGCCGGCACGCGCCGCCTGGTCGCAACCCAGCTGCGTGAGCGGCGAGTCGCTCCAACCCTGAATAATGCGCTTGAGGTTAAATATCGTCTGTCCATGACGGACCAGATACAGGTCTTTATTCATAGGGGGTCCTTTCGTTTGTTACAAACCCAAGAGCGAAAACGCCCCGTCGCGATAGCCAAAATGAAGCACGGCACCGTTGTCGGGCTGCTCTCCCCCGCCAGTCACGCATCTAAGAAACTCCTGGCAGGCTGAGCCGTGGGAGACGGCCAGCACGCAGTCGTGCCGGGGTCGGGACATGATGCGGGACAGCGCCGCGAACATACGTGCGCGAAGCTCGCTTTCCGACTCGCCACCAAAGGCAACCGGATAATCGCCCCAGGGTTGCGCCGGCATCTCGCGGTTTGATGTGCCCTCCAGCGAGCCCAAATGCCACTCGCGCAGGTCGTCGACCAGCTCTATAGAACGGCCCTCGCCAACGATCAGCTCGGCCGTACACCGCGCCCGCCCCAACGGAGACGAATACACATGGTCAAAGGTCACGCCGCGGTCCTCGAACGCCGCACGCGTCGCCAGCGCCTGCTCGCGCCCGCGCGCCGTCAACGGCGAATCGTGCCAGCCCTGCAAAATGTTCTTCACATTGAACTCGGTCTGCCCATGCCGTACCAAATACAGATCGGCCACACGCCCTCCCCTCGCACCACCACAAAGGGGACAGGCACCTTTGTGGTGGTTTTGCCGCCGGATCACGCCGCAACGAAGCGCAACTACAGCAGCACGTCGGCAAGCGGACGCTTGGGCACGTGATGCACCTGCGTCTCATCGCGCCAGTAATTGATAGAGCCATCCGGGTTGGAGTCGATCGCGTCGATCACCTGTGTCTCGGCTGGCACGCCAAAAGCCATGATCAGCTTGAGCTCGTATCTGTCGTTATCGAGCCCCATGGCGTCGATTGCGTGGGGCGTAAAGGCCTTGAACATGCATGCCGCCACCTCGGGCGTGGCGCTGCGGGCGGCGAGCATCATCGTCTGGGCGGCAATGCCGGTGTCGACCTCGGTGATGGGCGCGGCGGGCTTACCCGGAACAGTGCGCTCGGCAAGAATCGCGATGTAGCCGGTCGGGCGCTCGCCTTCATCAGGACCCGGCCAGTCCTTGAGCGCACCGGCCCACGCGAGCTCATCAAATACGCGCGCGCAGTCCTCGGCACCGCTCACCACATGAAAACGAAGACGCTGGGCATTGGCACCGCACGGGGTCAGGTGCGCCAGCTCCGCCAGCTCAAGCAAAAACTCACGCGGCACGCGCATGGACTCGTCAAATCGGCGGCACGTGCGGGCGCGGCGGACCAGCGCGTCAAACGTGTACAGGCCAAGCTTTTCGCAACCCTGCCTTGCCATCGACTCAGCGCTTACCGGCGCCGCGGGAACTGTTTCGTTCATAGGGACCCCTCAATAAAAGCCAATTGTTCTTAAGAAAATCTAACCTAAAACGTAGGCAATAACGAACAGAGCTGCAATGTTCTACATCTGTTGAATATCCCACATCCAAACGGGAACAAAGATAACAATTCGGGAAGGTGAGGCTCCCATTCGCCCTTTCCGCCCCACGCGACGGCGCCCTTGGGCGATACTGGTTGCAAGAGCTACGGCTTACGCCGCACGGAAAGGAGACATCATGGGCATCTTTAAGAACGATGACAAGCAATCGAGCGCGTTTGGATTTGACGAGAAAAGCATGGCAGGCAAGGCCGTCAAGGCCGTGCGCTGGATTTACGCCATCACGGGCGTCTTGGCACTCGTCGCCGGCATCGCGCTGCTGTTTGCGCCCGCCAAGTCCCTCGTCTTCCTAACGACCGTCTTGGGCATCTACTTTGTAATCACGGCCGCGATCAGGCTGTTTACCGCTGTTTTCGAGCCGCTGCTGCCCACCGGCTGGCGCGTGACGAGTATCATCTCCAACCTGCTCATCATTCTTGGCGGCGTCATAATCCTGCGCAACCAGGCCTTCTCGACCGCGACGCTCACCACGCTTGTAGTGGTCGTCGCCGGCTTTGGCTGGATCGTCGAGGGCGTCATGTCGATTCTGGAATCCGAGCTTTCCGCCAACCGCGCCCTCGCCATCCTGAGCGGCGCACTCTCCATCATCGCGGGCATGTTCGTGTTTATCTATCCGCTGTGGTCGGCCAAGATGCTCGTCATCTTTAGCGGCGCCGCGCTCCTGGTGTTTGGCGTGACGCTCATCGTCCGCGCCATTCAGTTTGGCAAACTGGTGCACTAGATGCCAAGAACGCTCTTTATTGATGCCGACGCCTGCCCGGTTACGCGCGAGTCGATCGACTGCGCGCGGCGGGCGGGCGTCGCCGTTGTTATCGCCGGCAACAGCACGCAGAACCTGGAACGCCACATTCGCCGCGACGATCCGCGCGATGCCGAGCACGCGCGTCGGGGCTTTTGGGTCACGACGCTCGATGTGAGTGTGGGAACCGATAGTGCCGACTTTGCCATTGTCGAGCGCCTGCAGGCAGGCGACGTGGTCGTGACGCAGGACATAGGCCTGGCAAGCATGGTGCTCGGACGCGATGCCGCCGCCATCGGCGTGCGCGGGCGCGTCTACGATAAGGCGACCATCGACATGCAACTATTTATTCGCCACGAGGAAAAGAAGGTGCGCCGCGCCGGGGGACGCACCCGCGGTCCGGCAGCCTTCACCAGCGAAGACCGCGCCCGCTTTAAACGCAACCTCACCGAACTGTTACGCTAACCAAGACAGATTTTTGGCAGCGGGAAATGCCCTGGTCACAGGGGTAGAATTTAAGGCATGTCCCAATAATCTACTTAGAGGCCGAAGGCGGAAAGAACGAGTCCCCAACCGGCGCCGATGACGTACATCATGACCAGGAACACGGCGTTTTCGCGAGCGCTGCGGTTGGTGCGGAACAGGACTAGGTAGCCCACGCCGGCGGAAATGAGCGTGCCAGCGAGCATCGGCGCCAGCTGCAGCGCGCCCTCCAGGTACAGCTGCGTAATAACGACGCTGGCCGAGCAATTGGGAATCAGCCCGACAAGCGCCGAGCCCAGGACGGCGAGCGTCTCATTGCCGCGCAGGAACTGCTCGATTGCGGACTCGCCAAAGGTCTCGAGGACGGCGACCAGAATCAACGTCACTAGGAAAATGAATACCGACACCTGCACGGTGTGCGAGATCGCGCTGCGGATGATCGACAGAACGGGCGCGCCCTCGTGGGAGTGGCTGTGGTCGTGGCCGTGGTGGTGCTCGTGTGCGTCCGCGTGACCATGGTCGTGGTTGTGGTCGTGCCCGTGATCGCCCTCATCCTCGTCACAGCCACAATGATCACGTTCGCACAGCTCGTGGATGTGATCGGCACTTACGCCCGCCTCGGCCACCTCGTCAATGATGTCGCCCCCGGTATGGTCGTCGTGCGCGCAGTTCACATGAGCCGGATTGGCAGCGGTCCCCAGCACGGTACGGCGAATCGCCGCATGCGCGCGGGCATTACGACGAAGGCCGCGGATAGCCGCATCCACGATAAAGCCCGTGACCAGAGCGATCAGCGCCTTCGAGGCGAGCAGCATCGCCATGGTCTGCACGGGAACTTGCTCGGCGAGCAACAGCGGCAACATCTCGTCGGAGGTCGAGAGGAACACGGCGACCAGCGTGCCCAGCGTCACGACGCGGCCGGCGTACAGCGTCGCCGCCATGGCCGAAAACCCGCACTGTGGCACCATGCCCAACAACGAGCCAACCACGGGACCAGCGGCACCGGCACGCTTGATGGCGCCGTTGACGCGGTCGCCCGCAACGTGCTCAAGGGTTTCAAGAGCCAAATACGTCACCAACAAAAACGGCACCAGCGACAGCGTGTCCTTGCCAGCGTCGAGCAGAATATCTATCAGTAAATCCATGACGGATGGAACCTTTCGTGTCTTTCGGCAGCATTGTAAAAGCCCTAGCGGTCAACTAGGGTATTGTAGTTGTCCCGGGCGCGGTGCCAATAGTTGCCCATGGTAAACTATCATCTCGCCACAACTCAGTAACCCCGAGCCGCGCGACGCGGCCCGTCCAAGGAGCAGCATATGAATGTTTCGCAAGCACTCGAATACGAGCGCCAGCCGTTTATCCCCATGTTTATCTACGGCGACCACGGCGCCATGGAGTCCGAGCGCCAGAAGGGCGAGGAGGCCCTCAAGGTGCTCGAGACCGAGTACTTTACCGCCGAGGGCGACCCCGGCTTCGACTTTGCTACCGTGCGCGACCTGGCCGACCGCAACCGCGACCTGTGCGACCAGATTGGCGAGGCGCGTCTACGTAACGTGACGCCCGCGACGCTCTCGCGCGGCCTGTCCGACGCCGACACCTGCGCCGCCATCGGCAAGATGCAAAAGCGCACCGCAGCATCGGTCATGCGCGAGATCCGCGGTGACCGCGACGCACTCGGCGTAGCCTATGCCCGCAAGCCCATCCAAGGCACGGTGCTCGGCATCGACATCGAGACCACCGGTCGCGCGCCCGAGCGCGGCTACATCCTCAACGTGGGCTGGGAGATCATGGAGCTCACCAGCGACGCCGTGCCGCATGACGCCGAGGCGCACTACTGCGGCCTGCCCGACATCTATCGCGGCGAGGACGTGCCGCTGTCGAATATCCACCACATCACTTGGGACGACATCGACGGCAAAACGCCCTTCCGTGAGAACAAGGAGCTGCAAAAGCAGCTGCTCAAGCTCATGAAGAAGTATCCCTATATGGCGCACAACGCTGCCTTCGAGGACAGCTGGTTCAAGATTCATCTGGACGGTTACGCCGAGGCACGCCGCGCAGGCAAGATCATCGTCATCGACTCGCGCCAGATCTGCCGCAGCCTGGACGCCGACGTGCGCTCGCTCCCCCGCGAGTCCGCGCCCGCTGCGCTCGAGAACTGGGCGCGCCGACGTGGCACCCTCGCCGCAGACGCCAACGAGCAGCACCTGGGCCTCGACGACACCGACCTCATGCTCCGTACCGTCCAGGCCGAGTTCAACCTCAAGAACCTGTTTGCCAAGTAGAAACGTCTGCAACAAACACTGCTTGCTCACGAGCGGCCTCACAGCGGGAACCCCCGCAGCGAGGCCGCCCTACGTTCCACAAGCAGGCCCGCTCTTCACAAATTCTGAACCCTATTTTTTAACTACTTCGGCACTTTCCCGACACGTGATTCGTGTTCGGATGGCGATGCATCGATACCAAATGTGCAGCAATTGAGTATTTCTATGCTATAGCCGAGCTGCGAAAACATTTATTTAGGGCGTACCAACCCATAATTGCGTCAAGCTTTTGGACAGCATTTGGTTAGACCTCTAAAACGACTTTTCCACTCAGCGCCATCAACGCAGCATTAGCTGACACGATATATACCATGAGTATCGTATTGTCACATACCACGGCAAAAGCGGTCTACCAGGCCGCGCATTCGGTTTCTGCGAAAGACATCGAGTCCTGCAGCCCTGTCGCAATTTACGGATCGTGCCCCACCGGAACGCTCCTCGACGCGGCCACAGAATGGCTTGCCAAACATGATGTTGCCCGCGACGCAAACCATTCCCCCGAGGTAATGGTGTTTGATCGCAGGAACGCGCGCTACGCGATGGACTGCCGATGCCACGTTTCGTCAAAGCGATTCTCATGCTCGCGTTTTATAGAGCTAGAAGATGACATCTACATTGTTGGCGTTGAGCTTTGCGCACTTCAGGCCGCCACCTATCTCCCTTTTCGCGAACTAGTGGAGTACTACTTTGAACTGTGCGGCGCCTATTCCCTTGGAACCGGTTCTTCTACCTCTTATACCGAGCGTTTCGCGCTCACCTCAACCGAGAGGTTAAAACAGTTCTTTAATTCCATTACCAGATGCGATGGTTTAGCCCTTGCCCGAAAGGCTATTCAATGTGTACGCGATGGATGCCGCTCTCCCATGGAAACGGCCTTTGTCATGATGCTTACGCTGCCCAAAAGCGAAGGTGGACTTGGTATTAAGGGAATTGAGACCGATTACGAGGTACAGGTCACCGCTGCCGCAAAAAATCTCACGAGACGCAAAAAGTTCTTTATGGATGCATATCTGAAGAAATCTCGAACAGATATTGAATACAACGGTTTTTATCACGACGCGGAAGAAGACCGCGCCATCGACGAAGAACGCAAGAACGCACTTGCGTCCATGGGGTACGGAATCATCACCGTCAGCCGTTATTCCTTTATGCATGCCAGCTCTTTCGTTAGGGTCATGGAGGCAATCCAACGAAAAGAAGGTATACGCCCCTCGCGTCTGCCAAAAGACTTTCAAATCATGCAAGAGGATCTGAGACTGTTTGTGCTCAGAAGGTTTATTGAGGAGAAGAAACGAATCCAGGAGGAGCTTCGCCAGGATTCCGAAGAGCGTCAACGAATCGATCTCGAAAAAGCAATGCTCGAAAGCATCACATTGGACGATCCGACGATTAACGAGGCTCCGGCAATCGATGACATGCAAATCGTCGAACCAGGCAGCCCATCACTCAACCAAACAAGCAGCTTCACGCCCGAGGGCAGGGTCTTCGGGGCCGGAAACTAGGCCGACTAACAAGGTGGGTACCCTAGCGACGTGCAAAATTGCGAGTATTCAGCAGGGTCGGGTGTCCATCACCCTCGAGTGGATCCAAATGTGAAGCGAAATCACTCTTGCGTGAGAACGTTAGGCAACATTTGAGGAAGAACTCATCGGTTTAACACCCTAAGATAGCTCTTGAACTACATAATTTGGCCCGCGATAGATTAACAGACCCCCTATCGTTGCAGAATACTCCAATTTTTGCACGGCGCAGGGGCACCCACCCCGGCATCGCTAATCAAAACCGCTTAGTCCGGGATCTCGTCCGCTTTTCCTCATCATTTTGTACGACGAATTACCTGAACGTTATTGACATATGAACATGCGCTCATATAATCGGAAGCAAGTTATATGAGCGCATGTTCATATGAAAGGATGTTGCAATGAGCGACCACGCTGATGAAACAAAGACTGACATCGAGGCCACCGAACCCGTGATCCCCACCACCTGCTCGCCCGAGGACCTTCCCGACGAGGAGTTGCTGTACGACTTGGCCGACCTGTTCAAGGTCTTCAGCGACACCACGCGCATCAAGATTCTCTATGCCCTCATGGGCCGCGAGCTCTGCGTGGCCGACATCGCCGGGGCGACCGCAACCTCGCAGTCGGCAGTATCGCACCAGCTGCGCACGCTTAAGCAGTCGCACCTGGTCAAGTTCCGCCGCGACGGCCGCAACATCCTCTACTCGCTTGCCGACGATCATGTCTACACCATGCTCAACCAGGGCATGAGCCATATCTGCGAATAGCAACCAACCACGGTATCAACGCGACCGGCACCCAGGTCGCCAACACAGAGAAAGGAACCCACCATGAAAAAGCAGTTTAAGCTCGACGAGATCGACTGCGCCAACTGTGCGCGCGAGCTTCAGGACGAGCTGGCCAAACTCGAGGGCGTCAAATCCGTGTCCGTCAACTTTATGACCCAGAAATTGACGCTCGAGGCCGACGACGCCGAGTTCGAGGAGGTCCTCGACCGTGTCGTGGAGTTCACCGCCGACGCCGAGCCGGACTGCGAGATCATTCTCTAGCCTGCGCATACGCTGACCCGCAAGGCCGCGCTTGCCGCGGCCTTTGCTCGCGAAATTATATGAGCGAGTGTTCATACATTCAAATGGGAGGATACGAGTCATGGTCACCGCCGACCCCAAAAAGAAAAAGAAGAAGCGCAAGAAAAAAGAGTCACTCGAGCATAAGCGCAACCGCATCCTGGTAGCGCTGGGCATTTTTGCCGTGGTGTACGCCCTCGATGAGCTTGGCACCCTCGCCGCCGCATTCGGCACCCCGGGCGACATCTACGCCAGCTTTGTGCTGTTCCTCGTGCCGTTTTTGATTGCCGGCTACGACGTACTGCAAAAGGCATTCAGTAACATCCGCCGCGGCAAGGCCTTCGACGAGAGCTTCCTTATGGCAGTCGCAACCATCGGCGCGTTTGCCATGGTGCTCTTCCCCGATACCGACCCGCACATGGCCGAAGGCGCCGCCGTCATGCTGTTCTACCAGGTCGGCGAGCTGTTCCAGGCATATGCCGTGGGCAAAAGCCGCAAGTCAATCAGCGCCATGATGGACATCGCGCCCGACTACGCTAACGTCGAGCAAGCCGACGGCACACTCGAACAGGTCTTTCCCGATGACATCGCCGTCGGCACCGTGATCGTGGTCAAGCCCGGCGAGCGCGTGCCTATCGACGGCGTCATCGTCGAGGGCGAAACCCAGCTCGACACCGCCGCGCTCACGGGCGAGTCAGTCCCCCGCCCCGCCAAGTCCGGCGACGATATCATCAGCGGCTGCATCAACATGACGGGCCTCATCCACGTGCGCACCACCAAGCCCTTTGGCGAGTCCACCGTCGCGCGCGTCCTGGAGCTCGTGGAGAATGCCAGCGAAAAGAAGGCACGCACCGAGAACTTCATCACACGCTTCGCCCGCGTCTACACCCCCGCCGTCACCGGCGCGGCCGCGGTGCTCGCCCTTGGCGGCGGCCTGGTCACCGGCGCCTGGTCCGACTGGATTCTGCGCGGCCTGACCTTCCTGGTCGTCAGCTGCCCGTGCGCGCTCGTGATCAGCGTGCCGCTGAGCTTCTTTGGCGGCATCGGCGGCGCCTCCAAACTGGGCGTTCTCATCAAGGGTTCTAACTACCTCGAAACGCTCGCCGACGTGGACACCGTCGTCTTTGACAAGACAGGCACCCTCACCAACGGCACTTTCTCGGTGGTCGCGGTGCACCCCGAGGCTGGCTATACCGAGCAGTCGTTGCTTGAGGTCGCAGCCCTTGCGGAGTCGTTCTCCGATCACCCCATCGCGCAGTCGGTAAGCACCGCCTACCAGGGCGAGGTCGACCCCAAACGCGTGAGCGACTCCGCCAACGACGCGGGCCACGGCGTGACGGCAACCATCGACGGCAAGCACGTCGTCGTTGGCAACGCAAAGATGCTCGCCGCGGCCGGAGTCGAAGCGCCCGATTGCGAGGTCGTTGGAACGATTCTGCATGTGCTCGTTGACGGCGTGTACGCCGGCCACATCGTGATTGCAGACACCGTTAAGGCCGATGCCGAGCAGACGATCCGCGACCTGCACGCCGCCGGCGTCAAGCGCGCCATTATGCTCACGGGCGACCGCGAGGAAGTGGCTGCTGCGGTGGCCAAGCAGCTCGGCCTCGACGAGTTCCATGCGCAACTGCTGCCGGGCGACAAGGTCGAGCGTGTTGAAGCGCTGCTCGCGGCCGAAAGCGGCAAGGGCAAGCTCGCCTTTGTCGGCGACGGCATCAACGATGCGCCCGTGCTGACGCGCGCCGATGTGGGCATTGCCATGGGCGCCATGGGGTCCGACGCCGCGATTGAGGCCGCCGACGTGGTACTGATGGACGACAAGCCGTCCAACATTTCCCGCGCGATCCGCGTGGCGCGCAAGACTATGGCGATTGTTTGGCAGAACATCATCTTTGCGTTGGGCGTTAAGCTGCTGATCCTGGTGCTCGCGACACTTGGCATCGCCAACATGTGGCTTGCCGTCTTTGGCGACGTGGGCGTGGCGATCATCGCCATCCTGAACGCCATGCGCGCGATGGGTATCAAGAACCTGTAGCGTTCGTGGGCTGTCCGGCCGGGGCCGGGCTTGGTTTTGAAAACGTCCTCGACCAATGAAGTGCCCCCGTTCTGCTCCTTCGGAGCTACGAACGGGGGCACTTCTGGTCTGCGGAATGTTTTCAAAACCAAGCCCGGCCCCGGCCTGCGGTGACGTTGCTGGTGGTTCTTGGGCATCGCTTGCTGGCGGGGTTCCTTGTCTGAGTTGGACTTAGTTGGTGGGGCCACTGGTCCCGGTCGCTGTCCCGCGCCGTTCCGGCGCGGGAGGCGCGTGTCTTTGGGAACGAAGAGATAGCTCAGCTGTGATGGCGTCGCGCACCGAATGCTCCACTTTGGACTGCGCCGGCCGCATCTTCCCGTCCCAACATCGCCCTCAGCTTCTCAAAGCTTTCCTCGCTCAGGCAGTGCTCCATGTGGCAGCCCTCTTGCGACGCGACATCCGCCGAAACACCGGCTTCCTCGAGCAACCGCACGAAAAAGCAGTGGCGCTCCCACATTTGGCGAGCGACCTCCAGACCACGTTCCGTCAGATGAACGTCGCGCTTGCCCATTTCGACATAGCCGCTGCTCTCCAGCGTCGCCATGGCTTTAGAGACGCTCGCCTTGGTCACGCCCAGGTATTCGGCGACGTCGATTGAGCGCACCGTGCCTTGGCGCTCCGAGAGCACATAAATAGATTCGAGATAATCTTCTCCAGATTCACGTAGGGCCATGGGCCGCCTTTCGCGATGATTGTTAGTTAGCCTTTGGATACTTTACTGCAAAAGTTGCCCATGTCTTACTACGTTGTTTAAAAAGTTAACCGTGTTTCACAAAATGCGCGGGGCAAGCAGGGCGACACCGTACGCAACGTACAAGGAGTGTCCCCAGCTGCCGGCACAAAAGGAACGTCCCCAAGTGCCGAGCCGCAGCTATAGCAGGTCAAAGTGCTTGGCGGCGTTGTAAATTCCGTCGTCGTCCACGGCGGTCGTCACGTAGGTCGCCGCGGCCTTCACGGTCTCCTGCGCGTTACCCATGGCCACACTTGTGCCCACGGCCGAGAACATCGACAGGTCGTTCTCACCGTCGCCAAAGGCAATCGCCTCGCTCGCGTCGATGCCCAGGCGCTCCAGCGTCGCCGCCACGCCCAGGTCCTTGCCGCCGTTTGCCGGAATAATGTCGCAGAACAGATCGCACCAGCGCGTAGTGAGCGAATGCGACACGGCATCGGTCACGATATGCTCGTCAACCGGGTCCACAAAGGCGCAAAACTGGTAGACCGGCGCATCGAAGGCGTGCTCAAACGGCTCCTCGTGGTAGACGATTCCCGCGTTGCTGCCGGCCGTCACCACGCGCTCGGAGAGGCGGTTCACAAACGAGTTCTCGCCCTGCATGCACAGCGAGTCGTAGCGCCCCTGTGCCACCTGGTCCACAATCACCGCAACGTCGCCCGGGTCAATCGGGCAGCTACGGTAGACGCCCTCGGCATCAAAGCAGTGCTGGCCCGAAAGCGTAATGTACGCATCCCAACCCAAGTTGAGCAGCCAATCGGGCATCTGGTAGGTCGGGCGACCCGTGGCGATCACGCACGCAATCCCCTGCTCGCGAAAGCTGTCGAGCACCTGCTGCGCCGACGCCGGAATCCGGTGGGTCTTAAAGCTCAGCAGCGTGCCGTCGATATCGAAAAACGCGGCTTTGATCATCCTCGTCTACTCCTCGCCCTCGAGCTTTTCGCTCGCCTCAAGCCACGCCATCTCCAGCTCGTCCATGGCGGCGTGGGCCTCGTCGATCTTTGCCTGCTGTTCGCCCAGCGCCGTGTAGTTGGTGGGATCGACCTGGGCCATGGCGGCCTCGGCCTCCTCCACGCGGGCGCGCTGCGTCTCCATCTTGCGCTCGAGTGAGCTTACCTCGCGGCGGAGCTTCTGGCGCTCGGCGTTGGACAGGCCGTTGGGCTGCCCGCTCGCCTTGGGTTTTTCGGCCGCAACCGCTGCGGCGCCGGTGTCGAACGTGCCGGTCTTGGCGTTCGGCGCGCCCACGGGCTCGCCCTCGGCGGTGGCGTTGCACAGGCGCAGGTATTGGTCGACGCCGCCGGGCATATGCGTCAGATGGCCATCGAGCAGCGCCCACTGCTGGTCGGTCACGCGCTCCATGAGGAAACGGTCGTGCGTCACCAGGATCAGCGTGCCCGGCCAGCCGTCGAGCAGGTCCTCGACAATCGCGAGCATGTCGGTATCCAGATCGTTGCCCGGCTCGTCCAGGATAAGCACGTTGGGCTCGTCCAGGATCGTCAGCAGCAGCGACAGGCGACGGCGCTGGCCGCCCGAAAGGTCGCCGATACGACTCCAGAGCTGTTGCGTCGTAAAGCCCAGACGCTCGCAAAGCTTCTCGGGCGAGGTCTCCTTGCCGTCGATGACGTAGTACTTCTTATAGTTGCTGAGCACCTCGCGGATCGTGTCGCCCATGTAAGGCTCGAGCTCCTCGAGCTGCTGCGACAGCACGCCAAAACGCACCGTCTGGCCGATCTTCACGCGGCCGCGCAGGGGCGCGATCTTGCCCTGAATCACGTCGAGCAGCGTGGACTTACCGGCGCCGTTCTCGCCCAAAAGACCATAGCGGTCGCCCGCGCCGATAAGCCATGTCACGTCGGAGAGCACCTGCTTGGGCGCGCCATCGGTATCCGCATAGCCGGCATCCACGTCGATCACGTCGATGACCTGCTTGCCCAGGCGGCTCACGGCCAGGCGCTTGAGCTCCAGCTCGTCACGCACGGGCGGCACGTCGGCGATCAGCTCGCGAGCGGCATCCACGCGAAACTTGGGCTTGGTGGAGCGGGCTTGGGCGCCGCGGCTCAGCCACGCGAGCTCCTTGCGTGCCATGTTGCGACGACGCTCCTCGGTGACGGCGGCCATGCGGTCGCGCTCCACGCGCTGCAGGATGTATGCCGAGTAGCCACCCTCGAAGGGATCGACCTGGCCGTCATGGACCTCCCACATGCTGGTGCAGACCTCGTCCAAGAACCAGCGATCGTGCGTGACCACGAGCATGGCGCCCTGACCGCGCTGCCAGCGGGCCTTTAAGTGACGCGCGAGCCAGTTGATGGTGCGCATGTCCAGGTGGTTGGTGGGCTCGTCGAGCATGAGCACGTCGTAGTCGCCGATCAGCAGGCGCGCGAGGTCCACGCGGCGGCGCTGACCGCCCGAAAGCTCGCCCACCGTGCCCTCCCAGGGCACATCGCTAATGAGGCCGGCGAGGATCTGGCGCGTGCGGGGGCTCGACGCCCACTCGTACTCGGGCGTGTCGCCGACGACGGCATGGTGCACGGTGTCGGTGTCGACAAGCTGGTCCTTTTGGCCGAGCAGACCGATCGTGGTGCCGCGGCGATGCGTCACGCGGCCATCGTCGGGCTCCAGCGTGCCGGCGAGCACGCTCAGCAGCGTCGACTTGCCGTCGCCGTTTTTACCGACGATGCCAATACGGTCGCCCTCGCCCACGCCGAGCGTTACGCTATCGAAAATATGCTTGGTGGGAAACTCTAGGCTGACGGAATCGCATCCCAAAAGAATCGCCATATGCCCTGCTCCTTCGTAGAAATTCAACGTTGTCCATGATAGCAGCGAGCCCCACCCCAAACCACCACGAAGGTGCCTGTCCCCTTTGTGGTGGTCGTTTCGGTCGCAGAGCAAAAAGGCGGGCCATCTCCCGCAAGAGATGACCCGCCCCTCCAATCAGTCCCGTGGCGACCGTGGCCACCGCGGGCCTCAAGCATGTCCCGGACTAGGAGAACATGCCGGTGAGGTAATCATTCAGCCGCTCATCCTTGGGCCGCTGGAAAATCTCGTCGGTCTCGTCGTACTCGACCATATCGCCCATGTAGAAGAACGCCGTGCGGTTGGACACACGCGACGCCTGCTCCATGTTGTGCGTCACGATGACGATGGCGCGCTCTGCCACAAGCGACGACATAAGGTCCTCGATCGCCAGCGTCGAGATGGGGTCAAGCGCCGAGCAGGGCTCGTCGAACAGAATCACGTCGGGGTTGAGCGCCAGCGTGCGTGCAATGCACAGGCGCTGCTGCTGACCGCCCGAAAGCGCATAGGCACTCTTGTCGAGCTTGTCCTTGACCTCGTCCCACAGCGCCGCGCCGCGCAGGCTCTCCTCGACCATGCGGTCGAGCTCGTCACGGTCGGTGATGCCGTGGCGCTTAGGCGCAAACGTGATGTTGTCGCGAATGGACTTGCGGAAAGGGTTGGGCTGCTGGAACACCATGCCAATGGAGCGACGCAGCTCATAGGTGTTCTCGGCCTTGGTGTTCACGTTGCGCCCGCGGTAGTTGATCTCGCCCTCCACGCGGCAGCCGCGAATCTCGCGATTCATCAGGTTGAGGCTACGCAAGAAGGTCGACTTGCCGCAGCCCGAAGGCCCGATGAGCGCCGTGATCTCGCCCTTGTGAAAGTCGAGCGACGTATCGTGCAGCGCATGGTGGTCGCCATAGTACACGTTGACGTCCTTGGTGGAGAGCACGACCTCGTCGCTCACGGCCTTGCCGCTTACGCGCACGCGCTTCTCGCTCTCCCCCACGCTCGACAGAAAATCCTGAGTCTCGGACGATGTCGCTTCGGTTGCGGGCGTTGCATTCATCTCGCTCATTCGGCCGTCATCTTCCTTGCCAGTTGCTTGCCCACGATACGGGCGACTACGTTAAACAGCAGCACGCAGATCATCAGCAGTGCGGCGGTGCCCCAGACGATCTGCTGTGCCTCGGGGCTGCCCTCGCCATAGGTCTTGTAGATGTGCACGGCGAGCGACTCACCGGGGCGGAACACGTTCCAGGCGCAAGTGGGGCTCGACAGGTTAAAGCTCAAGAAGTTGAGGCGAACCGGCGAGCTCATGCCCGAGGTAAAGAGCAGCGCCGCGGCCTCGCCAAACACGCGGCCGGCCGAAAGCACGATGCCGGTCACGATGGCGGGCATGGCCTCGGGAATCAAAATGTGCAGCGTGGCCTCCCAGCGAGTGAGGCCCATGGCCAGGCATGCATCGCGCTGGGCCTGCGGCACGTCCTCGAGCGCCTGCTGAATCACGCGCACCAGGATGGGGATGTTGAACATGGTGAGCGCGACGGCGCCGGAGATGATGGAGTACTTCCAGCCCAGCTGCACCGAGAACACCAGAAAGCCGAACATGCCGACGACGATGGAAGGCAGCGAGGACAGCGTCTCGATGGCGGTGGAGGCGATGTCACGGATAGGGCCGTTCGGTGCGTACTCGACCAGGAAGACCGCGCCGCCCAGGCTGATGGGCACCGAGATGACCAGAGTGATCAGCAGCAGATAGAACGAGTCGAACAGCTGGTAGAGTACGCCGCCCTGGGTTCCGTTGGCGCGCGCGGGCTGCGTGAGAAATCCCGGCTGGAACAGCGTCGAGATGCCCTCGAACAGGATGTAGGCCACCATGGAGACGACGATGAGCATGACGATGGCGGCGATCGCCGTCAGCACGCCCGTGGCGATGCGGTCCTGCTTTTGGACGCGCCCGAGTCTCGCCTCGTCGATGTGGATGCGCGTGCTAGCCACGAGCCTTCGCCCCCTTGCGGCCGATAAGGTGGATGATCAGGATGAAGATGAGGCTCATGCCCATCAGCAGCAGACCGAGCGCCCACAGAACATCGTCCTGGGCCGAGCCCTCGGCATAGACCGCCATAGACGTGGTGAGCGTGGTGGTGATGGTCGAAGCCGGCGACAGCAGCGACGTCGGCATGGCCTCGATGCCGCCGATGACCATGCGCACGGCGAGCGTCTCGCCAAAGGCACGGGTCATGCCAAGGATGACTGCGGTCATGAGCGACGGCATGGCGGACTTGAGCACCACGTGCCAGATGGTCTGCCAGCGGGTGTAGCCCAGCGCAAGCGAGCCCTGACGGTAGCTGTCGGGCACGGCGCGCAGGCCATCGACCGAAAGCGTGGTCATGGTCGGCAGGATCATGACGGCCAGCACGATAGCGCCGGGCAGGATGCCCAGGCCCGTGCTCACATGGAAAACACTCTTCATAAGGCCGACAACCACGTGAAAGCCGATCAAGCCAAAGACGACCGAGGGAATGCCGGTCAAAAGCTCAATAAGCGGCTGAAAGATCCTGGAACCAAACTTAGGCTGGATCTCGACCGCAAAGATGGCAGAGCCGATGGCGATGGGCAGCGCGATGAGCGTGGAGAGCACCATGACTGCAAACGAGGTGACGATCAGGGGCAGAGCGCCGGTATAAGGCAGGCCGTTTTCGGCCGTGTTAGCCAGGTCCCACATGGTACCGGTGAAAAACTCGACGACCGAGACGCCGTCCTTGACAAAAGCCGAGAGGCCCTTTTGGGCGACCATAAAGATGAGCGCGGCAACGACAAGCGTCACGAGCGCAACGCACGCGCCCGTGACGCCCAGGCCCACGTTCTCAAGGTCGCGCTTTGGCAGCTGTTTTGCCATTGCAAACCTTTCCGGGGGCGATTACTTATTTAGCGGAGACCTTGCCGCTGGCGTCCTTGACGACCTTCATGGCAGAGACGGGAATAAAGCCCTGCTCCTCGACGAGCTTGCCCTGGACGTCGTCGCAAAGCATGAACTCCAGGAAGGCCTTGGTAGCCTCGTCGGCGTCCTTGGAGCAGTACATGTGCTCGGTCGCCCAGATCTTGAAGGAGTCGTCGGTGACATTCTTGCTCTTGGGCTCGACGCCCTCGACCTTGATGGCGTTGAACTTGGAGTCATCGAAGTGCGAGAAGTCCAGGTAGGAGATGGCGTTGTCGGTGCTGGCCATCTGAGTCTGGACATCGCCGGACTTGTCGAGCTCGGCGTCGCCCTTAAAGTCGACGGCCTCGTCGCCAAAGACGGCGGCCTCAAAGGTAGCGCGGGTACCGGAGCCGGCCTTGCGGTTGAGGACGACGATGGTGGCGTCGTCGCCGCCGACCTCCTTCCAGTTGGTGATCTGGCCGGAGAAGATGCCCTTGAGCTGCTCGAAGGACAGATCGTCGACCGTCACGTTCTTGGAGACGACGGGGCCCATGCCCACGACGGCGACCTCGTGGTCGACGAGGTTCTTGACCTGATCGGCCTCGAGCTTGGACTCGGCGAAGACGTCGGAGTTACCGATGGTGACGGTGCCGGCGGCAACAGCGGTAAGGCCCTTGCCCGAACCGTTGCCCGAACCGGAGATGGAGACGTCGGGGTTGGCATCCATGAACTTCTCGGCAGCAGCCTCGACGAGAGCCTGGAACGAGGAGGCACCGTCGTAGGTCACCTCACCGGAGACGGACTCGGCAGCAGCGGCGCTACCCTTGTCGGCAGCGTTGGAAGCGCCTGCGCCACCGCAACCAACGAGACCGAGGCCGACGATGCTGGCAAGACCACCAGCGAGGCCGAGGAACTGACGACGAGAATAAGCCTGATCGAGCATGATCTTCCTTTCATACATGCGACTCGCGGGCACCCCGCCCGCTTTGCTGTTTGGAAAGATACGGCCCCGACCGGGCAACGTCCGCGCCAACTGCGGTTTCTTACAGGCATCTGATAGACCCTTACCGCAAGCGCGGCTCGGCTTTACAAACGAATAACAATCCCCACCCAAGCATGGCGCGCCTTTTACACCAATAAAAACAAAGTTGCGGTGAAATAGTTCCTGTTTGGCCATCAAATGGCCCATTCTAGGAACTATTCCACCGCAACTTAGATTGGGAAACCGCGAAACCTTAAAGCTCTAATTCATTCAAACGGAGGATTGCCACGATATAGATCTTGAGCGCTTGCTTGAGCTGTTCCTCGTTGGCGCACTCGTTGGGGCCGTGCATCTGGCCGCCCCATGCGGGCAGCTCCAGGCCGGTTTCCTCGGGGCCAAATGAGACGGCGCGGGCAAAGTTGCGTGCGTACGTGCCACCGCCCATGGCGAAGGGCTCGGCGTGCTTACCCGTAAACTCGTTATAAGTGTCAATCAGCGCCTTCACGGCCGGATCGTCAGCAGAGACCGAGAACGGCACCTTGGTACGACCCACGCGATACGTCACACCAAAGCGGCCCACGAGCGGCTCGAGCTGCTCGCAGATGGTATCGGCGCTCGTGCTGTCGGGGAAACGCACGTCGATGACCTGCTCAATGTGGCCATCCGCCACGCGGATGACGCCGGGGTTGCAGGTGAGCGGGCCAAACGCGGGGCTCGTCGCGTCGATACCCAGGCCGCGGCCATAGGCGTCCGCATGCACAAAGGCCAGAAACTTGACAAACTCGTGCTCGGCAGGCGTCAGCAGGCGCTCGTCGCGCGCACCAAACGCGTCCTCGGCCTCGCGCAGGTACGTCACGATCAGGCCGACGGCATTGATCGTTCCCTCAGGCATCGAGGCATGACCGCCAATGCCGTGGGCGAAAATCTGCGCATGCCCGTTATCGAGTGCCGTAATCTCCAGGCGGTCGGCGTTCTCAACGGGCGCCGGCAGCTCATCGGCGGCAATCGCAAGCTCGCAGGTAGACTGCGACGGAATGGCGTTGCTCGCCTCGGCACCGCTCCACGACACAATGCGCCCGCCGTCAATCTTGGAGCTCACAAACGTCGCCCCAAACTGGCCCTTCTCGGCATTGCAGACCGGGAACTCGGCATCGGGTGTAAACAGAAAGTCGGGGTTTGCATAGTTCTCCAGATAATGGTGAACGTCGGACATGCCCACTTCCTCATCGCAGCCCAGCAGCGCGCGGAAGGTATAGCGCGGCACGATGCCGTGCTTGAGCAGATAGGCGCCAGCGTAGAGCGACAGCACCGCCGGACCCTTGTCGTCGATCACGCCGCGACCGAGCAGCCAGCCCTCGCGACGCTCCATCGCAAACGGGTCGGTGTTCCAACCAGGGCCGGCGGGCACCACGTCCACATGGCAGATGGTCGCAAGCTGCTTGTCGCCGCGGCCAAGGATATCGGCAATGCCCACATAGCCCTCGTCGTCGCTCGTCCGGTAGCCGAGCTTCTGCGCGATGCCGAGCGCGCAATCGAGCGCGTCACGGACCGGGCGGCCAAACGGCGCGCCGGGCTCCGCATCGGCGGAAACTGCCACGGACGGATAACTCACCAGCTGCTCGATATCGGCGACGACATCCTCCCAGACCTCGTCGACATACTCGGTAACGTTCTGCTCCACCTGATTCATGGAGGACCTCCTTACCAATGAGCGGCGAGCGTGCCCGCCCCTCACATCACATACTTATATTGCGAAAAGTTTAGCAAGCTCGGCCACCGAGTGCACCACCGCATTGGCTTCCGCGGCCTCGTGCTCGCCCGGCGACGCCGCGCCCGAATAGATGCCGATACACGGCACGCCCATCGCGTGCGCACCCTCCACATCGTTGAAGCGATCGCCGATCATCACGGCATCGTCCGCGGTCGCGCCCAGGGCCGCCAGCGCATCGCGGACCGAATCCGCCTTGGTCTCGCGCCCTTGCGGCGGGTTCATGCCAATCACGGCTTCGAACTGAGAAAGACCCAGCTCATGCACCATATCGATGCACTTCGCCTCCATGCGAGACGTCGCGACCGCCATGCGATGCCCCCGCGCGGCAAGGCTGTCGAGCAGCTCGGGGACTCCATCGAACACGGGGTACTCTTCCGGTCCCAGCTCATCAAAAAAGGCACGGTACTCGTCGGCCACCACAAGCGACTCCTCGCGCGAGAAGCCGTAAAAGTCGTGGAAGCTCTTCCACAGGGGCGGCCCGATCATGCGGCGCAGGTCACCCATCTGCGCCTCAGAAAACCCGCGCGCAGCCAGCGTCTTGCGCGTCGAGGTCATCACCGCCCGGCCCGTATCGGCCACCGTGCCATCGAAATCAAACAGCACGACCGGCCGCTCGCATAGCTGTAATGCCGCCATCGATATCCTTCTTCCCCAGTTGGCGATTTCCACACCGACACTTCAAACTGTTGACTATTCAACAATTAAAGCTGGCAATGTGGAACGACTCTACTATACTTGTCGCACTTTGCTCTCAGAAGGCGGCGCGCAAACGCCCCAACGAAAGGTGCAATTATGTCTTTTGCCATCATAACCGACTCCACGTCGGACATCTCCCCCACCCGCGCCCAAGAGCTCGGCATTTACGTGATTCCGCTGCATGTGATTATCGAAGGCGAGGACCTGCTCGACCAGGTGCAGATCACCGCCGAGGAGTACGTCGCCCGCATGGCAGGCTCCGAGCAGCTACCGCACACCTCGCAGCCGAGCGCCGGTGAGTTCAAGGAGCTCTTCGATCGCGTGCGCGCCGACGGCCACGACAGCGCCATCTTTATCTCGCTGTGCAGTGAGTGGTCTGCCTGCTACGCCAACGCGTGCCAGGTTGCCGATACCCACGAGCTCGACGTGCGCTGCATCGATTCGCGCACCGGCTCGGGCGCCGAGGGCCTGCTGGTGGAGTACGCGCTCGCCATGCGCGAGGACGGCCGCAGCCTGGACGAGACCGAGGCGCAGATCCGCGCGACGCTGCCCGACGCCCACCTGCTGCTGATTCCCCGAACGCTCGAGAACCTGGTCAAGAACGGCCGCGCGCCCAAGCTCGCTGGCCAGCTGACGCAGATGCTCAACATCCGCCTGGCCGTTTCGCCGGAGTGGAAATCGGGCGAGATCAAGGCCATCAAAAAGGGCCGCGGCGCCAAGCGCATCGTCGCCAACACCATGGCCGTTTGCCTCGCATTTTTGGCAGAACACCCGGGTTCAAGCGTGCGCGTGCTCACAACCGGCGCCGCCGAGGAGCAGGAGCTCGTCAACCAAGCGCTCGCAGGCCAGGACTACGTAGACGCCGGCACCGGCCCCATCGGCTGCACCATCGCAACCCACGTAGGCGTCGACGCCATCGCCATCAGCTACTGCCCCCGCTACCAGCCAACTCGCTAGGGACGCCCACATCAGTTGCGGTGAAATAGGGACTGTTTTTGGCTTATCAGCCGCAAATCAATCCCTATTCCACCGCAACTTAGAAATCGGCGATCAGCCCAGCGGACCCTGGAACAGCTCCTCATGCGAGCCCATTCTGACCAGCCGGATCACAGGATTAGTCTTATGCGGCAAGTAGAGAACGACCACATCGACCAAGCCATCGGATAGGTGGAAATCGATGTGGCCGTTATAGTTTCCGCCCGGGTTTGAAAGCTCATGGGCGCCATATTCCGCGGGAAGCGAGCCGTGAGCTGCAAGCTCTGCGACTGCCGCCTTAAACTCGGTTTTTAGTTGCGGATGGATGCGCATCGTCCGTTTGTAATCCGCCTTAAACTGAGCCTCGACTTTAATCTCGAACATCGCTAGTCCTCATCGAGGAATGATATGAGCTCATCAGCGTTATTGAATGACGGGCTGTCGTCTGGCAGAATCCCCAACTCATGAGCCTCGGCAATCACCATGGCGCGTCTCGTCGCCTCGTTGGGCACCTCCGCCCTTCCTACGATCTCAAAAGGAATCTTTCGTTGATTTACCAGCTGTCGAACAGCAAGGTTGAGATACGAATTGAGACTCAGGCCAACCGTATCCAAGAACTCAGTCGCCTGTTCCTTGAGCCCTTCTTCGATGCGAACCGTCGTAGGCTTAACCGTTGCAGTAGACATACGCGACCTCCTCGCCCTCGTCTTTTGCATCAGTATACCCAGTATAGATGGCAGACTGATGTTAAATAGCATCAATCTGCCGTTCTCATTACTACAACAACAGGCACGCTCGCCCTACATCAGCCCACTCAGGGCAATGTCGACGGCTTCGTTGAGGTCGTCGGTGATGTGTACGAGCTCGGGATCGAGCGGGCTGATCATACCGGCATCCATCACCGGGCCGTTGAGCCAGTCGAATAGGCCCTGCCAGTACTCGGTACCCACCAGCACAAGCGGCATGCGCTTGACCTTGTGCGTCTGCACCAGCGTGAGTACCTCGAACATCTCGTCGAGCGTGCCAAAACCACCGGGAAACACGATGGCGCCCGAGCTGTATTTGACGAACATGGTCTTGCGCACAAAGAAGTAGCGGAAATCCATACCCAAGTTCACGTATTTGTTGAGCCCCTGCTCGTGCGGAAGCTCGATACCCAATCCGACCGACTTGCCGTTGGCGCTCGCCGCTCCCCTGTTGGCCGCCTCCATGATGCCAGGGCCGCCGCCGGTGATGACCGCCACGCCGCGCTGGGCGATTTTGCGGCCGACCGTGCGCGCCGCCTTGTAGAGCGGATCGGTCTTGGGCGTGCGGGCACTGCCGAAGATGGTCACTGCAGGACCAAGCTCGGCAAGCGCGCCAAAGCCATCGACGAACTCTGCCTGAATGCGCAGCACGCGCCAGGGGTCGGCGTGCAACCAGTCGGTCGAATCCTCGGGCGCCAGCAGGTTGGCGTAGGTGTTGTCCTTAGGAATCATGGGGCCGCGCATGACCACGGGGCCGCGGCGGTACGTCTCGTCGTAGGCAGGCTCGCCCTCGACATTCTCGTTCTTAATCATGGGTACTCCTATCGAAAATAGAAACGGGCGGGGTCGACGCCATGCGTCAAACACCCGCCCGAACATCAACTATTCGGTATGGTACCCACGATGCATCAAGCGCTTGCAAGGCATCGGTCAGCGGTCGCGGCTCTTAGTAGTCCACCGCCGCAGGACTGTTCATCCAGTCGCTCACAAACGCGCCGTAGCAGCCTTCAATAATGGCCTGGCGGGCACGCTGCATAAGGTTGAGCAGGTAGTAGATGTTGTGCATCGACAGCAGAATACCGCCGAGCATCTCCTTCTGCGTGACCATGTGACGGATGAGCGCGCGGCTGTAGCCGCCCGTGCACACCGGGCAGGTGCAGGTGGGGTCGATGGGGCCGTCGTCGTGCGCAAAGCGCGCATTGCGGAAGTTAAGGCGACCTTCACTGGAGAACGCCGTACCCATGCGGCCGGTGCGCGTCGGCAGCACGCAGTCGAACATGTCGATGCCCACGCCAACGCCGCGCACGAGCGTGGTAGGGTTGCCAACGCCCATGAGGTAGCGCGGCTTGTGCTTGGGCATGTATTCGGAAACCAGCGGCGCCAGCGTCTCGAACATGGTCTCGTGGTCCTCGCCCACCGAGTAGCCGCCGATGCCGTAGCCGGGGAAGTCGCCGCACTCCTCCAGGTGGCGCAGCGAGCGCAGGCGCAGGTCCAGATGCATGCCGCCCTGAACGATGCCAAAGAGCGCCTGGTCATCACGGGTGTGGGCCTTATAACAGCGCTCGGCCCACATGCTCGACAGCTCCACGGCGCGCTCGACGTAGGCGCGCGTGGCGGGATAGCCGGGGCACTGATCGAGCTGCATGCAGATGTCGGAGCCGAGCTTCATGGCAATTTCCATGTTGTCCTCGGGCGTCCAGAACACGTGGCGGCCGTCGTAATCGTTGACGATAAAGCGCACGCCCTCGTCGGTGAGCTTGACGGCGTCGTTGTGGCTGAACACCTGGAAGCCGCCCGAGTCGGTAAGAATGGGGCCGTGCCAGTTCATAAACTTGTGCAGTCCGCCCAGCTCGGCGATGGTGTCCTCGCCGGGACGCATGGACAGGTGGTAGGTGTTGGCGAGCACGATCTGCGCACCGAGCTGCTTAACGGTCTCGGTGGGGATGCCCTTGACGTTTGCCTTAGTGCCCACAGGCATAAAGATCGGTGTCTCGATGTCGCCGTGCGGGGTATGCAGCACGCCGGCGCGCGCGTGCGTCGTCGGATCCTCGGCGATTAGGTCGAATTTAAAGAGATTCTGGTCCATAAACTGGAACTCCTTGATTGCGGTTCATACGCAGACCATTATACGGGCAACCCGCAAGAAGCACCGACTCGACAGAAACTGGCGCAAAGGGGTCATAGTCATTGGGGATGTTCTTAAATGACTAGTCGTCGGGGACAGTCTTCAGCGCCATCTTGCAAAGGAGTGTCCCAATCTGCCGGCACTCAGGGACTGTCCCCAAGTGCCGGCAAGAGTGTCCCTTTCGACTAGTCATTTAAGAGCGTCCCCAACGACTACTTTTCGTCAGCAACGCAAACGCCGATGCCCTGGCAACGCCAGCGAGCGGTCGCCAGGGCGAACAAATTGGCATGAAAAGAGGGCGGCATAGACCTTCTGGTCATGCCGCCCTCTTTGAATGACAAGTTGTCGCCCTGGTGACCGCGCAGCGTCGGCCCGTTACGGCGTTTGGTAAAACGCCGTAACTCTTAAGGCCGCTGGCCCATGCCGCCCTCGAGGGTGACGGTCTCGCCGTTCATATACTTAAAGTCGGGGCCGCAAAGCTGAACGACCACGCGGCCGATTTCCTTCTCGACGTCGCCGTAGTGGCCCGCCGGCGGCATGTGGACGTTGGCCTTGAACGCCTCGGGGTAAGCATCCTGGAAGTTCTCGAGCGCAGCAGTCCAGGCAAGCGGGCACACGATGTTGACGTTGATGCCGTCCTTGCCCCACTCGTTGGCGGCGACGCGGGTCAAGCCGCGGATGCCTTCCTTGGCGGCGGCGTAGCTGCACTGGCCGTAGTTGCCAAACAGGCCGGCGCCCGAAGCAAAGTTGACCACGGAGCCCTTGGTCTCCTTCAGGTGCGGATAGGCCTTCTGCATGTACAGGTAGGTGGCATACAGGCCAGAGTAAATGGCCAGGTTAAACTGGTCCATAGTGTGGTCGGCGATGGTCACGCCCGAGGCGCTGGCCTGGGCGTTGTTGACGACGGCGTCGATGCGGCCGAACTCCTCAATCGCCTTGTCGATAACGTTCTGTACGACGGCCTCGTTGTCCTGACCGGCAGAAACATCGGCCTGAACAGGCAGAACCTTGACGCCGTACTCAGCCTCGAGAGACTCCTTGGCGGCCTCGAGCTTGGCGACGTTGCGGCCGGTGATGACGAGGTTCGCGCCCTCCTTGGCAAAAGCGATATCGATGCCGTAGCCGATGGAGCCAGCAGAGCCGTCCTTAAGCGTGGCCTTGCCGCCGCCGGTGACGATCACGGTCTTACCAGTGAAAAGTCCCATACGAAGTCCTTTCAAAATCGCGACGGGCACGCCCGCCGACTGCGCGCATCCAAAATAAACGCGCCAAAAGCTGAAATGCAACTTTAGCTTCTTCAAGTGAAAAGAAAAGGCCTCGGCAGGCGAACGGCATAACGTCTTTCGGCGAAGGGATTGTCAAGTACAAACTGGATAAAGTGGCCGAGTTTTTGCTATCGACGCGAGCCATCGAACACGTTTTGAAACTTTGCTGCGGCGCGCGGGATGTCGGCGCGAGACTTTATCATAGGGTGACAAACAACGATGAGGAGCACATGCCTATGACAGACGAGCTGGACCCCCAGACTCAGCAGCATATTGATGATTCCGCAGACGTCGCCGCAGATACTGACGCTGCGACCTGCAATGATACCGACGTCGACGACGCCACTCTGGATAACGGCGCTGCGGCGGAAACCCCTGCGACCGAAAATGCCGACGAGCAAAACGGCGATTCGGCCGCTCAGGACGACGCCCCCGAAAAGGACGCCACCCCGCAACCAGCGGGCCCCATCGAGGTGTCTTCGGAAGAAGAGCTCGACGCCGTCATGGACTCCATGATGGATGCCGTCAAAGCGATGAAGGACGCTGTCGCCGATGCCGATGTCGACGCCGAGGAAGAGGAAGCCGCCGAGGCTGCCTCGACGTTTGTGCCCGGCGAGACCCCGGTTGCCGACCAGGGCAGCACCATGCCCTCGTTCCTGCAACTCGAGCACCCCACGATCGGCGCCGATGCGGTCGACCCGCATGCAGCGGGCTTTTCCGTGATTGAAGGCGGCACCGGCAATATCGCCGCGCCGCAGACTGCCGATACGAATGCCGCCGAGGCCGTACACCCGACCACCTCGCACGCCCCCGCCACGAGCCGCGACCTGGGGAGCGCCGTCTCAAATACCGCTAACGCCGTGGGCACTTTTATCGCCCAGGGCGCGTCGGCCATGCGCGAGATGAACGCCGCCAAGAAGGCACTCGCCGATGCCCGCGCCCATTTAGCCGAGCTTGAGCAGCGCATCGCCGACCAGGCAGAGGAGCTCGAGACGCGCCAGGACATCGCAGGCCGCTACGATCAGATCATCGCCGATCAACGCCAGGCGATTGCCGCGGCACAAAAGACCGCTGCGGCAGCTGAAAGTAACCGTGATGCCCATGCCGCCAAAGCGACGGAGCTCAAGGGTCAGCTCGAGCAAATGAAGGCAGAGGACGATGCGACCGAGCTCCGCCTGAAGGCTGCACTCGACGCCGTGGAAGCCCGCGAGGCGAGCTCGCGCGAGACCGGCAACCGCCTCGTTCGTCGCCTTGAGGATTCCAAGCGTATCCGCGACAAAGTGAAGGCTGAGCGCGATGCCGGTGTCGCCACCGCACGACAAACTGCCGATGCTACGCGCGCACAGCTCGAGACCTTGCGTCGCGAGTATGCCGAGCTGCAGCGCAACCCTTCGGCAAATCCCGCCAATTACACCGTACGCACCAACGAGTTGTCTATGCAAATCTCCGACGCTGCCGACGCCCTCCGCAAGGCCGAGGAAGATATTCCGCGCGTGACTGCAGATCTTGAGCATTCACTTGCCGCCGCCGAGCAGGCCGTCGAGCAGGCACAGGCCCCCATCGCCGACGCTAAACGCGCGCACCAGGCCGTAACGGCTGAGGCAGATGCCGCGCGCGACGAGCTGCAGTCCGCAAAAACTACCGCCGCGACGCGCCAGCGCGAGCTGCGCGAAAAGATCGCCACGCAGGACAAGGCACGCCGCGAGCAAGAGCAGGCCATCGCAAACGCCCGGGCAGATGCCGCGCATGCGCAGTCGATTATCGAGCAGGCGACCGAGGTGCACGACCATCCCGAGATCACCGAATCGCTCGCCGGGTCCTTGGCGCGCGACAAGGCCGAGCATACCGAGACCGAGCGCGAAGTTGCCCAACTCGAGGCCGCCGAAGACGACGTTCGCAAGCGAACCCGCGACTCACGCGTCAAATTCACCGGAGCCATCGCCTGCATCATCGCAGCAATCCTGGTGATCATCCTGATCTGGCTGTTCGCGAGCAAGTAAACCCGCTGCCAAAAACGCTCAACGCAGTTGCGGTGAGATAGTTCCTGTTGAGCCCTCAAAAAGGCCAATTCAAGAACTATCTCACCGCAACTTTTTGATTGGTGCAAGGTAGTCATTGGGGACGTTCTTAAACGACTAGTCATTCAAGAACGTCCCCAATGACTAGTTGACGACCAAAGAAATGCGGGTGTTTTGGCAACGACAGCGAGCGGGTCGCATTTGAGACAAGGTGACGTGAAACGAAAGGGCGCTGACCTTCTGGTCGCGCCCTTGAAGTTGAACGTCAGATTGTCCAAATGCGGCCCGCGCAGCGTCGGCCGGTTACGGCGTTTGGAAAACGCCGTAACCTACTGAATGAGCATTGCGTCACCAAAGCTGAAGAAGCGGTAGCGCTCCTCGATGGCGGCGGCGTAGGCATCCATGATCTGGTCGCGGGAGGCAAGCGCGCTTACGAGCATCATGAGCGTGGAGCGCGGCACGTGGAAGTTCGTGATCAGCGCGTCAACCACGTGATAGGTCGAGCCAGGCATGAGGTAGAGCTGCGTCGTCGCGTTCTCGCGCACCACGATGTCACCGCGGCCGAGCGTGTCGGCGCCGTCCTCACGGCCCTCAAAATAGCGCGCCGTCACAGCCGGATCGGACACCGGCGCGTCCGCGTCAAACGCGCTCTCGAGCGAGCGCACCGCCGTGGTACCGACGGCGATCACGCGATGCCCCTCGGCCTTAGCCTTATGCACGGCGTCGACCACCTCCTGCGATACGTGGTAGCGCTCGGTGTGCATGACGTGCTGCGTAGGGTCGTCCTCCTCCACCAGACGGAAGGTATCGATGCCGACCTCGAGCTCGACAGCGGCAAACTTCGCACCCTTGGCCTCGATAGCGGCCATGAGCTCGGGAGTAAAGTGCAGGCCCGCCGTAGGAGCGGCAGCCGAGTGCTCCTCCTTCATGGCGTAAACGGTCTGGTACTTCTCGGGGTCGCCCTCGTAATCGGTAATGTAGGGCGGCAGCGGCACGTGACCGGCGGCGTGGATGGCCTCGTCGAGCGTGCGCGGCTCGCCGGCAGCATTGCAACCGGCCGGCTCAAAGCGCACCAGACGGCCGCCACGGCTATCGGTGACAAAGTCGATGACCTCGGCCGTCAGCACCACGGGCGCGCCCTCGGGCGCATGGGCGCCACCGGCGCGATACTCAATCTGAGCACCGGGCTTCAGACGCTTGCCCGGCTTGACCAGACACTCCCAAACATGGCCCAGCGGGTCAACATCCTCGCGGCGCTTGAGCAGCAGCGTCTCGACCACGCCACCCGAGCCGGCTTTGCGACCAATCAGGCGGGCCGGCATCACGCGCGTCTTGTTGATGACGAGCACATCGCCCGGCTCGATATAGTCGATGATGTCGCGGAAGATGCGGTGCTCAACGGTACCGCCGTGCTCCAGCGGCGTTCCCGCCTCGGAGCCCTTGCGATCCACCACCAGCAGGCGGCAGGAGTCGCGCGGATCGGCAGGAGCCTGGGCGATCAGTTCCTCAGGAAGGTTGTAGTCAAAATCATCGGTACGCATAGACACGTCGGATACTCCTTATATAGATAAAGTCTGCTCTACATCCTAGCAGGCCGCCAGCCCAAAAGAACTACTTTTTGGCGGCTTTGCGCTCGTCGCGGATGCGAGCGCGGTCCATGGCCGCCTCGACAGCAGAGAAGCGGCAACCACAGTAGTTCTGCCGATACATGCCCAGCTCGCGCGAACGGCGTGTCGCTTCGGGGTAATACGGGCGAAAATCGCGAATGACCGGAGTGAGGCCGCGGGCGGCAGCCAGACGCTCCAACACGTCATTACAGGTATCGAACAGCTGATACGGCGAGACGGCGAGCGTCGTGCCCACATATTCGAACCCGCGCTCCTGGGCCACACGGCATGCCTCGGCCAGACGCAGGGCATAGCACGCACGACAGCGGCGGGGTCGATCGGCGCCCAGCGGGGCCACACCGGCCTCCCAGCGATCGCGGTCCTCCCCCGCCTCGATGAGCTCAATGTCGCCGTCGGCACACCACCGGCGCAGCTCGTCCAGGCGGCGCCGCCATTCATCGCGCGGCTGAATATTGGGGTTGGTCCAGCAAATCGTGGGCTCAAACCCTTCCTCGCGCAGCAGGCGGACCGGCTCAAGCGAGCACGGCGCACAGCAAGCATGCAGCAGCAACGGCTTCATCAACATCTCCTCTCCCACAATGATTTTTTAATCCCCATCCCAGAAAAATCATCCCAAAAAAAGACTACCTTGCGAAAAAGCGCACGCCAAAGGACGTGTCCTCGCAGGCGACAATGCGACGGTCGCGCAGAATGGTTCGCACGTAATACCAATCGCCCACACAGCCCGACAAATGCAGACCAGCCGCCAGGTAGCACAGCAGCGGATAGCCCGAGAGCGCAAACCCTAGGGTAAACGCCGCCGTCACAACAACCGTCGGCGCCAGGCAAACCACCACGTACCGCCGGCGCGAATACACCACGCCCTCGGCGCAGGCGTAAATCATGCAGGTTTCGAGATTTGCCCCAAAGGTCACCTGCGCGCCCGCAGGCGCCAGCAGCTTAAAAAACACACCGTGCACCAGCTCGTGAACGGCAAATGACGCCGCCGAAACCGCAGCCAAGCCGACTATCCAGCCCAAGACGGCCGTCCAACCGCCCGCGTCAGCCGCATCCAGGTCAGCGGGCCCGCCCATCAGCATAAACACCGGCACCAGGCACACGGCAAATGCGCCGAGCACGGCCATCCCCCACACAAAGCAGGCGTGCAGAAAATCCTCGTCCTCAAACGCATGTATGTTGGAAATCTCATTCATAGCATCTTAGGATAGCGCCCCTGCCACGCACCCGTCCGCATGTGCGATAATGTCGAACGATATGCACGAATTGACCACCGCGTCGCCAGGCCTTGCGCCCGGCCGCGCCCTTACTATATGCGAAGGAGTCCCATGGCATCCAAATACTCCATGAACGACCGTCCCAGCTGGCCTCGCCGCGCCATCGTTACCGCCGGCGAGCCCTACGGCAACAAGGGCCTTCACTTTGGCCACGTCGGCGGCGTCTTTGTCCCGGCCGACTTCTTCGCCCGCTTCCTGCGCGACCGCCTGGGCCGCGAGAATGTCATCTTCACCTCGGGAACCGACTGCTACGGATCGCCCATCATGGAGAGCTACCGCAAGCTCAAGGAGAACGAGGGCTACGACAAGTCCATTAGTGAGTACGTCGAGTCCAATCACTCCCGTCAGGCCGCGACCCTCAACAACTACAACATCAGCTGCGACATCTACGGCGGCTCGGGCCTTGAGCCGGCGGCCAAGATCCATAATGAGGTGACCGCTGAGATTATCGAGCGTCTGCACGAGCAGGGCACTATCTCCAAGCGCTCTACCCTGCAGTTCTACGATGCCAAGGCCGGAACGTTCCTCAACGGTCGCCAGGTCATCGGCCGCTGCCCCATCCAAGGTTGCAAATCCGAAAAGGCTTATGCCGACGAGTGCGACCTGGGTCACCAGTTTGAGCCCGAGGAACTCATCGCACCCAAGAGCCAGCTCACCGGCGAAGTGCCCGAGCTGCGCCCGGTCGACAACCTCTACTTCGACCTGCCGGCCTACCTCGACTTTATGAAGACCTATACCGCCAAGCTCGCCCAGAACCCGCAGGTTCGCTCCGTGGTCTCCAAGACCATGGAGGAGTGGCTGCTGCCGGCTCAGCTCTACATCCAGAACAAGTTCCGCGAGGCCTTCGACGCCGTCGAGGACCAGCTGCCCGAGCACACCGTACTGGAGCCCGAGGGCAACAAGAGCAGCTTTACCGTCACCTTCCCCAGCTGGAAGGAACGCGACGACGCCCACGCGGTGCTCGCCAACGGCGGCGTGCGCTTCCGCAGCGGCAAGGCGCTCGTGCCCTTCCGTATCACCGGCAACATCGACTGGGGCGTTCCGGTGCCCGAGGTCGACGGCGTGAACGACGTCACCTGCTGGTGCTGGCCCGAGAGCCTGTGGGCGCCCATCAGCTATACGCGCACCGTGCTCGCGCGCGACGCCCGCGCCGCCGGCGTGACCGAGGGTGTCGCCGCCCAGGATGCCGCCCTCATGGGCGAGCCCGCCGCCGATTCCACGCAGGTCCCCGCGCCCACCTACCAGCACAGCTCGCTCGACTGGCGCGACTGGTGGTGCTCGGATGACGCACAGATCTACCAGTTCATCGGTCAGGACAACATCTACTTCTACTGCATCGCGCAGACCGCCATGTGGGAGGCCCTGGGCTGGGACCTTACTCAGAGCACCGTCAGCGCCTGCTACCACCTGCTCTACATGGGCAAAAAGGCAAGCTCGTCCTCGCAGACGCCTCCCCCGCCGGCAGACGACCTGCTCAACCACTACACCTGCGAGCAGATGCGTGCGCACTGGCTGTCGCTCGGCCTGTCCGAGAAGCCGGTGAGCTTTAGCCCCAAGGCATACGATACCCGCGTGACCGGCAAGGACAAGGACGGCAACGAGGTGCGCGCCTGCGACGACAAGCGCGTCATCGATCCGGCCCTCAAGGAGAGCGCCCTTTTGACCGGCGTCTTCAACCGCCTGGCCCGCAGCTGCTTCTACGGCGTCGCCGTCAAGGAAGGCGACGAGAGCCCCTATCGCAACGGCTGCATCCCCGCCGGTGCCGCCTCCGCCACCGTGGTCGAAGCCGCCCAGCAGGCAGTCCTCGCCTTTGAGCAGGCCATGTACAAGTTTGAGACGCACCGCGCGCTCGCCGTGTGCGACGACTACCTGCGTGCCGCCAACAAGCGCTGGAGCGACGCCTCCAAGGCCGCCAACAAGCTCGAGGGCGAGCCGGCAAACGCCGCCATGACGCAGGCCCTGGTCGACGCCTTTACCGAGCTGCGCGTGGCGACCGTGCTCATGCACGGCATCGTCCCGGCCGGCTGCGAGCTCATCTGCGAGTACTTCGACGTCGATCCGGTCGCCTTCTTTAGCTGGGATAACATCTTTGCCTCCACGGACGAGTTTATGGAGAGCCTGGGCGAGAAGCCCGGCGAGCACCGCGTGAAGCCGCTGCCCCCGCGCTTCGACTTCTTCAGCAAGCACGAGAGCCAGTACTAGAGCACGCTAGCAGCGGCGTGCCTGGAAAGTAATCAATTTGGGACGGGAAGGAAAGACGGATGTCCAAGCCGCGTCGTCGTAAGCAGAAAAAGCAGGTCAAAGCCGAGCTCAAGCTCAGGCAGTTTGCTGCTACCGAGCTTTCCGACCAGCTTGCCGCCCTTCCCTGCGCCACCGACCTGCCGCGCTTTATGGTCGACACGGTCGCCGGCGCCTATGCACCCGCCGATGCCGAGCTCATGATCGAAGGCTTTGGCGCTGCGGCCACGCGCCCAGTCACACTGCGCGCCAACACGCTCAAGGCGACCGCCGAAGACATCGCTGCCGCACTCGACGAGGCCGGCATCGCACACCAAACCGTTACCTGGTACCGGGATGCCTTCATCCTGCCCGAGGCCCAGGTTTCCGACCTATGGGACCTCGACATCTACCGTGACGGCAAAATCTACTTGCAAAGCCTGTCGTCCATGATGCCGCCGTTGGTCCTGGGCGCTCAAGCCGGCGAGGACATCCTGGACATGTGCGCAGCCCCTGGCGGCAAGACGACGCAGATTGCCGCCCTCACGCAGGGACAGGCGCACCTCACGGCCTGCGAGATGAGCATTCCCCGCGCCGAAAAGCTCGAATCAAACCTCCATCGCCAGGGCGCCAAAAACGTGCCCGTCATGCGTATCGACGCACGCGAGCTCGACGAATTCTTCCGCTTTGACCGTATCCTGCTCGACGCCCCCTGCACCGGCACGGGCACCGTCATCAGCGGCAACGAAAAGAGCCTGCGCGGCCTGACCGAGCAGCTGCTTGACAAGTGCGCCCGCTCGCAGCGCGCACTTCTGGACCGCGCCATGGGCGCCCTCAAGCCGGGCGGCACGCTCGTCTATTCCACCTGTTCGATCATGCCGCAGGAAAACGAGGACGCCCTGCAAGAGGCCCTCGACAAGCATATGGACTGCGAGCTCATTCCCCTCGACGGCACGCCGAGTGAAAGCGAAGCACGCCGCGCCCAGGAAGCCAGTGAGGAGCCGCGCATCGAGTCCAACGCTCTCACCGAGGCAATCGCAGCGGGTCAGGTATCGGCCATCACCAACGGCATGCCCGGCACGCTCACCATCCCGCCCAGCCGCGACTTTGAGGGCTTCTACATCGCCCTGATCCGAAAACGCAGCTAGTGCACGGATTCAAAACTCAACAAACTATCTCCGTGCGCGCTTGTCCTGCTGGTCACGGTGCTGCTTAAGTGCCTCGCGTTCCTTGCGCTCGGCTCTTTTGCCCTTAATGGCCGTGACCACCAAGTAGATGACCGCGGCGGCAACGATTGCGCCCACACACAGGCCAATCGAGCCCAACATTGCTGCCAATTCCATACCGCGTCACCTCTCTTTTAAACGGGACATTCAAGATAGCACCTCAATACCCGCCACCACAGCTCCTTCACGTTCGTCGGCCTTTCGGTCTAACGGATGGCGCGGCGGGGAAAAATCAACTCGTCAAACGATTTAGCAAGCACAACGCTGTCGGCACCCCGCCGGCCACCATCGCATAGAATCGAGCCCCCATGGATACTCTCAACGATTTGAACGAGCGCGTCGACGCCTTTGTCGGCACCAGTTCCTTCGACGCGCCTGCCGCGACGAACGACCAGGCCCCCATCGATGTTCCCGCCGAGGTTCACGAGGACATCGTCGCCTCGGTCGATTTTTCCGAGGTCGAGCTCGCAGACGAGTTCACCGAGCCCCAGGTAGCCGTGACCCCCAACGGACTGCTCCCCATGGAGCCGCTGCCCATTGACGGGCGTCTGCGCAAGGCGGCCCTCCGCATGCCCGACGAGATCGAGGAGGCCAGCGGCTTCACGCTCTTCGGCCGCCGCATCAAGTCGCTCATCTACACCACCGATGTCGCGGTTATCCGCAACTCCAACGCCGATGCTGTCTTTGCCGTTTACCCCTTCACGCCGCAGCCCGCCATTACGCAAGCGCTGCTGACCGTCGCCGAGTGCCCGGTCTTTGTAGGCGTGGGCGGCGGAACTACGACCGGTAAGCGCTCCGTGCAGATGGCAGCCGTCTCCGAGATGCAGGGCGCGGCGGGCTGCGTGGTCAATTCCCCCGCCACTGCCGAGATGGTCGAGCACATCACCAACATCGCCGACATCCCCGTCATCGCCACGGTCGTACGTTGCGACGATGATGCGCATGCCAAAGTGCGCGCCGGAGCCAAGATTCTCAACATCGCCGCCGGCAAAAACACGCCCCAGGTCCTACGCGAGCTGCGCGAGCACTATCCCAACCTGCCGCTCATCGCACCGGGCGGCAAAACGCCCGAGAGCATTCGCGAGACCATCGCCGCCGGCGCCAACGCCATCATTTGGACGCCGCCTTCGGCCCAGCAGCTGCAGACCGACATGATGCAGCGCTACCGCAAGATGAAAGAAGACGCCACGCCCGTCATCTCGCGCGACGATGTACCCATTATCGACCAGGTCGCCGCCGCCGAGGTCAGCCAGGTCGAGAACATGAATCCCGACGTGCCGATTCCCGACGAAGTCATCGAACGCGTCGCTTCGATCCACGATCATATCGAGGAGCGTCGCGCCAACCGCGGACTCAAGCCCTCGCTGCACGGTTTCTTCTTCCGCGGAAAGAAACGCTAGCTGCAACAGCAAGGCCCGTCCCGCAAACAACGGGACGGGCCTTTTTCGCTTGAGCAATCATGCAGCGACGTGATGGGCCAAGTTAATCCACGCGCTTGTCGCCCATAAAGAAGAGCGCCACCGTACCAGGTCCGGTGTGCGAACCGATCAGAGCACCGATGCTATTGATTTCAATCTTGCCTTTGAGCTGCGGAACCTGTTCCTCAATCAGCGCCGCAACGGCCTCGGCATCCTCGCGGCACGCCGAATGGGACAAGATGCACTTACCCGAATAATCCACACCATCCTGCACGTGTGCCATCATGGTCTTGGCCATCTCGGATATCGCGCGTTTCTTAGTGCGAATCTTCTCACGTGGCGACAGCCCACCTTCGCAATCGACCGTCATAAGTGGGCAAATCTTAAGCGCTGTGCCGATAATCGCGCTCGCGGCCGAAATGCGACCGCCGCGCAGGTAGCTCGACAGATCGGTCGAGAAGAACCAGTGGTGAAGGTTGAGCTTATGCTCCTCAATCCACGCGGCCGTCTCGTCGAGCGAAACGCCGCTATCGCGCACGTCGGCGGCATACTCCACCAACAGGCCAAAGCCCGAAGACGCCCCCAGCGAATCGATGACGCGCACCTTGCCGCCCTGGGGATGGCGATCCGCGAGCATCTGCGCCGCAACGCAGGCCGATCCATACGTGCCCGAAATACCCGACGACAACGTCAGGTGCAGCACGTCTTTACCCTCGGCAACAAACGGCTCCCAAAACTCCTCGTACTCACCCACGCTCACCTGAGACGTCTTGGGCATGGCGCCCGCGGCAATCTGGGCAAAAAACTCGTCCGGCGTAATCGACTGATACAGATCGTCCGTATAGACAACATCGTCGATCTCGTAATGAAAACACACGACAGGGATATTGCGCGACGCAAAGAACTCACGGGTTCGGTCGGCGGCGGATTCACAGGTCAGGACAAAATCACTCATATGAGGCTCCTTAAGTATTGCTGCGCAAATTATCGCACAGCAAGCCTAAATACGATACAAACGTCCACTATTTACCAATTCGAACCATTTGCATTGAATATCTTTATCATGAACATCCCCATCCCCGCCATGGGCCAACATGGGCAAAATCACCCCCTTCGTCTCCACTTAACCGACACATCAACCTCAACTAAATCGATTTAGCAAACCGTTCAGCTGACAATTCAGCCGCCGGCGCAAAATCGAAACAAAGCCGGCGCATACTGATAAACGTTTGACGCTGTTTTATCAGTTTTACCAACCATATCGGAAGGTGTTTCATGGTCGCATTCGATCGCAATCCGCAAGACTTTAAGTATCTGCGTCTGCTGTCGAGACAATTTCCCACCGAGCAATCCGCGTTTACCGAGATCATCAATCTCTCGGCCATTCTCAACCTGCCCAAAGGCACCGAGCATTTTATGAGCGACGTGCACGGCGAGTACGAAGCCTTTATGCACATCCTCAATAACTGCTCGGGCGTCGTGCGCGAACATGTCGACGAGATCTTTGGCGACACGCTCTCCTTTGACGAAAAGGGCGAGCTGTGCACGCTTATCTACTACCCGCGCGAGAAGATCGAGCTGGTCCGCAGCCGGCGCGAGGACTCCCCCACCTGGTACAAGACAATGCTCGACCAGCTCATCATGGTTGCCCGCTCGCTTTCGAGCCGCTATACGCGCTCCAAGGTGCGTAAGGCCATCCCGCGCGATTACGCCTACATCATCGACGAGCTGCTGCACACGCATCCGGACGAGAACAACTATCGTGTGCGCTATCACGAGCGCATCGTGGAGTCCATTCTGGAGACCGCAAGCGCCGACGACTTTATCGAGTCGCTCGCCTCGCTCATCAAGCGCCTGGCCGTCGACCACCTGCACCTGGTGGGCGATATCTTCGACCGTGGCGGCGGCGCTGCCAAGATTATGGACCGCCTGCTCACCTACCATTCGCTCGACATCCAGTGGGGCAACCACGACCTGCTGTGGATGGGCGCCGCTGCCGGCGAGCCCGCCTGCATCGCCACGGTGCTGCGCAACAACCTGCGCTACGACAACTACGAGATCCTCGAGAACGACTACGGTATCTCGCTGCGCGAGCTCGTCGCCTTTGCCGATGCCACCTACACCGCCGGTGAGACCATCACCCCGCTGATCAAGGCCATCAACGTGCTGCTCTTTAAACTCGAGGGCCAGATTATCCAGCGCCACCCCGAGTTCGACATGACCGACCGCCTGCTGCTCGACAAGATCGACCACGACGCCGGCACGGTCACGCTTGCCGACGGCAGTGTATGGCCGCTCACGACCAACGACTTCCCCACCGTCGATCCGGCGGACCCCTACACGCTCACGCCCCAGGAGCAACACATCATCGACAAGCTTGTGTCCGAGTTTGTCACCGCCGATCATCTGCATCGCCATATCGATTTCCTCTACACCCACGGCTCGATGCACAAGGTCACCAACGGCAACCTGCTGTTCCATGGCTGCGTGCCGCTCAACGAAGACGGCACCTTTAGCAGCATGAACTGCCTGGGTACCTGGCACGCCGGCCGTGATTATCTCGATTTTTGCGACCGCATCGCCCGCCGCGCCTGGCGCGTGGGCGACCGCGACGCCCTCGACTGGATGTGGTACCTGTGGATCGGCTTTAACTCACCCGCCAGCGGACGCCTGGTGCGTACCTTTGAGCGCGCCTATATCGCCGATAAGAGCACCTGGGCCGAGCCGATGGACCCATACTTTACGCTTACCAAGTCGCCCTCGGTCTGCGACGACATCATGCGCGAGTTCGGCGTTGCCCCCATGGCATGTTCGCCGACCGGCCACATCATCAACGGCCACACACCCGTTAAAACCACCAAGGGCGAGCAGCCCATCCGCGCCGAGGGCAAGCTGCTGGTCATCGATGGCGGCTTCTGCCGCGCCTACCATCCCAAGACGGGCATCGCCGGCTACACGCTCATCTCGAGCTCACGCGGCTGCCGCCTCAAGTCACACCGGGCCTTTACCACGGTTGCCGAGGCACTTACCCGCAATGTCGACATCGAGAGCGAGACCAACCGCTTTGACGAGGCAGACCGGCGCCGCATGGTGAGCGACACCGATACCGGCGCCAAGATCCGCAGCCAGATCCAGGACCTACGCCAACTGCTCGATGCATATAGAAACGGTGCTATCGAGGAGCGCGCCTAGCCCCGCCTGCGGGGATTGGCTAAACTTGCTGAGTTCGTCATCCCCACGGCGCTCCGGCGCCACCCTAAGGCAGGTACCATGCAAAAGCTCCTTGCGCAGATCATGAAGTTTGGCGTCGTCGGCGTCGTCGCCACGGTCATCGACTTTGGCATCATGAATCTGCTCCACTACGGTCTGGGCCTTAACATCCTGATCGCCAATACCAGCGGCTTTATCGTCTCGCTCATCTTTAACTACGTCGCGAGCATGAAGTACGTGTTTGCGCACAAGGAGGGCATGAGCCGCCGCCGCGAGTTCATTATCTTTGTCGTGCTGTCCGTGATCGGCCTGGCTCTCAACGACGGTATCGTGCTGGCGCTCAACGCCGGCCTGGGGCTCGAGGCCAATATCGCCAAGATTTGCGCCACCGCGCTTGTTATGGTCTACAACTTTGTGACCCGAAAGATCTTCCTGGAGGGCGAGGAGACTAAGTAGCTCGACCTCCTCCTATCACTACGAGGCCCACGGACGACGTACGTCGAGCGCTGCGTTATTCGTGGGCCTCGCTCGTTTACGGAAGGATTTGCGACGTCTGCGGATTGTCTCTTGCAAATTTGGCGAGTTCGTATAGTTCTTGGCAAAGCCCTTACGTTTCCCCTGCAAAAGCTCTAAAGTATCCTCTGCTCGATTCGTCAACGCATTGGATGTGATTACGTGCGCAAGGCACTGGCACAACCTCATACTAAGCAATTCCTCAAGTTCGCTGTCGTGGGTCTTATCTCCTTTGGCATCGACTGGGGGATGCTCATTGCGCTCGTCGAGCTGTTCCACCTCGATTTTTTGATGAGCACCACGATCTCGTTTATCACGTCCGTCGTGGTCAACTACTGGCTCAGCATGAAGTACGTGTTCGACCATCGCGAGGGCATGAGCCGCAAGCGCGAGTTCACGATCTTCACCATCCTGTCGGTGATTGGTTTGGGCCTCAACGACCTGTACATGTTTGTGGGCGTCACGTTTTTGAGCATCGGTTACCAGGCCATGAAGGCCATCGCCACGTTCCTGGTCACCTGGTACAACTACTTTAGCCGCCGCTTCTTCCTCGAAGGCGCGCAGTCGTAGACGGCCCAACATAATCTCGCTTCGCAGCCGGTTGGAATTCACGTTCCAACCGACTTTTTGTTTACAGAGCCTGCCGAGGAAAGCGTACGAGGCGGGCTACAGTGCATGAATGGGACGCGGTTTCTCCATGAGCGCCGTTCCGGAAAGTGCATCCCAGATTGCAGCCTCAGAATGGGATGCAGCTTCCGCAATGCCGTCCTAGCGGAAACTGCGTCCCGGAATCAGTCAGCAGAACGGGACGCAGCTTCCGGATGAGCCCCCATGCGGAAAGTCTATCCCGGAATGAGCCCTCAGAGCGGGACACGCTTTCCGAAACCCGCCCCATCGGGAAACTGTATCCCGGTCTGAGCGGGGATTCCGGGACGCAGTTTCCCGCGGATGCCGAAACGGAAAGCCCATCCCGTTATCGATGTCTAGAACGGGATGGGCTTTCCCAATGGATGCTGATGCGGAAACTGTGTCCCGGAATTCGTCTTCAGAGTGGGATGCATTTTCCGGTTGAGCCTCGATTGGGAAACGACGTCCCATTCACATGAAGACGGGCGGCTCGGATGTTGGTCCGAACCGCCCGTTTGGCGTGTTATGTCGAGGCCTCTAGCCCGTTACGTAATACCAGACTACGTTGTCGCCGTTTTTGAGAACGTAGTTGCTGCAGGCCGTATTGGGCGTTACGCCGTTGACGGAGTACATCCAGCCGCTCGTGCCGCCGTGCTCCTTCTCGGCCAGGCCGCCGATGGCGGCGACATACGTGCCATACGACGAGCCGTGAGCATTCACAGAAAGGCCCAGAGCGCACAGGGCATCGTAGGCCGTAGCACCCTTATTGAAGGTGAACGTACCGCCAGAAGACACAGGATTGCCCACAGCGCTCGATGTGACCGAAACAGTCACCGTGACATAGCCAGACTGCTGCGAGCCGCCCTGATTGCCCGCAGAGGCGTTGCCGCTGTTGGATGCAGACCCACCGCCGGACGCCGAGCCGCTGCCCGAAGAAGAACTCGATCCACCAGCGGATTCCGAGCCCTGTCCGGCAGACGTGCTGCTGGACTTCTTGCCGCCCTTGCCTTCGGACTTCTTCTCCTTCGAATCCTTGTCAGACTTCTTGTCCGAAGATTCAGACTTGTCCTTGGAATCAGATTCATCCGAATCCTTCGACCCGTCCTTCGCATTGTCCGAAGATTTGGAGTCCTTGGGCGCAGCCTTGCCCGAAGCGGTAGTCGAGCCGGAAACCGACGCATCCTTGGCAACGACGCTCTCCCCTGTCACAGCCCGCGCGATCCAATCGATGGACCATGCACTGCCGTCAGAGGGATAGACAAAACCCAGCGACACAACGATCAAAACGATGCAGCCGGCCGTCAGAGCGCCAAGCAGTGCCTTGCGCCGAGGGGCGGACGCCGCCGAAGCGGCGCCCTTTTGCTTTGCATCGTCGAGCTGAATGAACGACGAGTCGGGTTGTTTGGAGTCGGCGTCCTGCGGCTTATTGGACATAGCCCTCACCTACCGACGCTTGGTGAATACGAACACGCCGATGACGGCAAGACCGATCACGCCAGCCGCAACGCCGACGATGGCAAGCGGATTGAAGCCAGACTGCTGCGCGGGAGCCTCAGCGGACTTCTTAGCGGTAGTCGCGGCGGCCGCGCCCGTATCGGACTTGGAGCCGGACTTGCTGGACTTCTTATCAGACTTCTCGCTGTCCTTCTTGTCGGACTTGTCGGAATCCTTCTTGGAATCCTTGCCGTCCTTGGTCTCGGTCTTGGTCGTGGTGGACACCGGCTTTTGGCCCGGAGCAACAGCACCGCCAGTCTGCTGGCCGTTTGTGCCGTTACCGGAGCCAGAACCAGCACCGGCATTACCCGAGCCACCATTGGAGCCAGAGCCACCGTTACCGCCAGGGTTAACGGCATTCTTGACCCACTTGGCATACAGCGTCATATCGGCCGTCACCGCAGCGCTAAAGTCATACGCCTCCGTACAAGCCTCGTCGGTATACCAACCAGCGAAGGTATAGCCCTCGCGTGTCGGATCGGCAGGCTTGGCGATAGAGCCGTTGGCGGCCGTAGTCTGAAAATCGACCTTGGACCCCTCGCCAGCGCTAAACGAAACCTTAACGCCAGCATTCAGCTTGAACAGCGTGCCAGAGTCGTTGATGTAGTACAAGTTGCCCTGGGCATCACAAGCGATTGGCGAGTCACAGTAGTTGTTGTGGCCTGTTGCGCTAAACACACCAGAAGCCCCAGCGTCACCCAACTTGTAACGATATACGCCACCGCCCGAGGTGTAGTTAACGAAATCAGGGCTCTCGCCGTAGTTAACCGTGAAGTAGACATACGCGTCTTCGCCCTGGACGCTCACCAGCGGAGCGCCCTTGATGCCACCAGTGGGAAGCGCAGTGCCATCAGCAGACGAAACCAGCGTCGTTTCAAAGTCGCTGGCCGGATCAATAATCGCTAGCGCAGAGCCGCCAGCAACCTCGCCGCCAACAATCAGCTTGCCATCATACGTCGTAGGCACACACGCGCAGCCAGTAAGGCCAAGGTCAACTACACGCTCCTCGGTAATACGCGAAGCGGCATCCGCATCACGTGAGTCGCCATCAGAAATCGCCAACACGTGCAGCTTGCCGTCGCGCGAGATGAGATAGGCATGGCTGCCGTCAGCCGAAAGCACGCAAGTGGAGTTGACAATCGATCCAACCGAAACACTTCCGAGCACATCGCCCGAAGACTTGCTGAGCATCTCGACGGTACCGGCACTGGTGGGAACCAAGACAAAGTCATCACCCACCGTCGCGCCTGTCCAGTAATAGCCCTCATTGGCATTGACATGCTGCCAGGAAACAGCACCTGTCAGCATGTTAATGCGCGTCAGGTGGCCGTTATTGTACGTACCCTTTCCATAGTCGACATCAACGGTGCCGACATAAAGGTAATTGCCATCAACCGTCAGCTGAGAATTCGACTGAGCAGTCTTGTTCACGGAGTCAGTGACCCAAACCGTTGTGAGCGCGTCAGCCGTCAGGGCCTGGACCGCACCGCCGTCAAGCGGAACGATAACCAAACCGTTCGCATAAATCGGGCGCGAGGTGTAACCGACCGCTTTCTTAAGATTCGACTCGTCAAGGACCTTGCCCGACTCGGCGTCAATCTTTAGCAAACGGTTGTTGACGGCAAGATACACGTTACCGTTCACGACGATAGGTTCACTCGCGTTGGGATACGCCGAACCAGAATACGCCTTCCAATCGAACGTCCAAGAGCTCGCTAGCGCACCCGTAGGCGTCGAAACGTTCTCGACCGCCGCATTGGACTTGCCATCCCAATCGGACTTCCAACCGGACGGACGCGGGGCGCTCGGATTGACTACGACCTCGTCGGGATTGGGAACCGTATCGCCAGCAGCATAAGCCCAGACAATCGTGTCGCCCGATTTGACAACGTAGTCACTATCGAGTTGGGGTCCGGGAACACCGTTAACAAAGAACGACCAGGAGCCCGTCAGTTTGGTGCCATCAAGCGGGGACACGAGACTATGGACATTCCAATAGCCCCCATCATTGAGCATCACGGACTCAATGCCCAAAGCATCAAAGTAGGCGGCAGTGGCGTCCTTGATCGTCGTGCCCTCAACAAACACCTGCGTCGAAGGATCGGTCCAGCGCTGTGCCTTATCGCCCTTCTTGCCGATGATCTCCATCGAGACAGAAACTTGACCGGGCATGGTGCCATCGGAACCATAGACCCAGGTAATCTCATCGCCGGCCTTGAGCGTGTAGTTGCCTGCGCCGACATTGGCCTTCTTGCCGTTGACAAAGAACTGCCAGTATTTCCAGGTACTCTCGTTAACCTGCTCGGTCGAAAGCGTCACGTTCTTATTGAACGGTGACGTCAGAGAATTGAGGAACCAACCGTACGAGCCCTTGCCCGTGTCGGCGCCAATACCGGCCTGCTTAAAGACCTGCTCGGAAAGATCGGCGGCAGTTGTGCCCTCTTCCACCAGCGCGGTCGTAGGCTGAGCCCACGTTTGCTGAGCACCCGAAGCGTCCTGGCCGATAACGGTGCAGCTTACGGAAAGCCGGTCGGTGGGCGCCGGGTCGCCGTACTTCGAGTAGCACCAGACGACAGAGTCGCCCGCCTCGAGCTTGTGGTTGCCAGCGCCCACCGATGCAGCGACGCCGTTGATGAACAGCTGCCAATAGGCGCCCGTAGCATGGTCGTATGCAAGAGTACGATCCGGCTCGAAAGGCGACGTAATAGAATTGAGCACCCAGCCCCAAGAACCATTGGGGTCGTAGTCGGCCTTGAGACCGGCCTGCTTAAAGAGCTCTTCGGAAAGATCGGCGGCCGTCGAGCCGTTCTTGAGCGTGTACAGCGAAGCGGCAGCCCACGTCTGCTGCTTGCCCTTGGCATCGATGCCAATGACGGAGCACGTCGCTGTGACCTCGGGGCTGTTTTGACCACTCGTGCCCACGACCGTCAACGTTGCCGATACGTCCTGGTTGGCAAGCTTGGCGTACGTGGCATTGTCGGGATAGCGCTCAGCATAGCGAGCGTACTTCTCGCTCGTCAGGCGCGAGGAAACGACAACCTTCGTGTTGTACTGCGGCTGTGTGACCTTGAGATTCTCTGCGGAGACAATAGAGCTGTTGCTCGACTTAAACAGACGCCAATCCTGCCCGGACATCGCGTCATAGCCAGGCAGATCGACCGGCACGACGCCCAAGTCGGTCGAATCGGTCGTTGCCTTGTTGTAGCTCCAGGCAAGGTTGCCGTCAGCATCCAGATACGCTTTCTGGAACGCGTGCATGTCGGCCGAAACGGCATTGGCGTCCTGGCCATTCAGAATGGCGGCAGCATAGCCGGCCTTCGCCTTTTCCATAAGAGAAAGCTCGGTATCGAGCTCGCCCTGGTCCTGTGGAGTAATGGCGAAGTCGAGGGTCTTACTAGCCGTGACCTCGGCGTTCGATTTGTCGGTCACCGTGAGGGTGATCTTGGTGTTTGCAGCCTTGGCTCCGGGCAGCGGCTGGTAGACCGTGCCCTTGTAACCGTTGAACGTGATGTCATCGGTGCTGGCGGAGTACTCAACCTTGTAGTACTTGCCGTCGATATTGAGCGTGCTCGTGCGCGGCATCTGCAGGTCGGCGGTCAGGCCATCCTTGTTGGCAACCGTTTCGGTGCCGGAGTATTTAATGTTGCCGTAGGTAAAGGCCGCATCGACCTTTTCCTGCAGTGCCTTCTTGTCGGCGGCGACCTTCTCGGGATCGCCCTTGACGGTGAGCTTGAAGTCGTGCGAGCCGGCAAGCTTGATGTCGCCACTCGTAACCGTAACCTTGGCAGTCAGCGTCACGTCTCGATCGCTCGATGCGCGCGAAACCTTACCCGTCTTATCTTCCCAGCTATAACCTGAAACAAATAGGCGCTCGGTGTCGGAGCTTGTCCATTCAACAGAGAATTTCTTTGCGGAACCCGCCTTGTACGGAAGCGTGACATTTTGGGTCACGCCATCGGCGGACTCGCCCGCCGCGTAGCCAATCTGCAGGGATTCGGCAGCACTGTCAAGAAGGTCTTGCAGCTTAGCCTCGTCCCAAGCAACCTGCACGGACTTGTTGGGCAGGTAATACTCGGTCTTGCCATCGCGCGACAGTTCAAACGCCACATCGGCGTTACGCAAACCGTCGATGTTGTAACCGGTGTAGTCGTTGGGATCGATGTAGAAGAACGTCACATCGCCGTTGGTCTTATCCTGGGCGTCGGAGATACCGACCGTGGCCTTGTCATCCTCAGCCTTAAAGGCAACGCCGCCCTCAGAGATCTTGACGTCGATATCGGTAAATCCCAGATCGGCAAGCTGCGCCTTCAGCGCGTCGTTAACGTTGCCGCCCTTAGCGCTGTAATCAACGGAGATCTGCTTATTGGAATCGTTGAGCTTTTGAACTGCGGCCTCAAGAGAGCCTGCGGCGATCACGGGGTTGGCAGAAACGAGCTCGACCGTCGAGCTGCCGCTCGTGGCGACAGCCTTCAGATACTTGCCCGCGGCAGAAGCCGAGACAGTCGCCTCGGCGCCCGACATATCAGACAGCAGCGTCCAGTCGGCCTCCGGGGCCTTCGCATCGTCCGCCGCATACCAGGCAACAGTCGCCTGACCGGTGACGTCGATACCGTTGGTGGTCGAACCGTCGGCGCGCTTGGCCTGCGCCGTCGCCTTAACGCTATCGCCCGAGACGAGATGGGTCGAATCGCTATTAATCTGCGGGTTGGCAATCACGCGCAGCAGGTTATACTCCCCCGCCGCGGTAACGCTGTCGGACGAAACCCATTCAACCGTGTTGTCGAGAGCGTTCGCCGTAACTTTGATGCGCTTGCCAACAAGCGCGTCCGAAATGGTCAGGCTGCCATCGGTCGTATCGATGCCGTCGGTGAGCTCTGTCCAATCGGCATCGCCCTCGCCCTTGGCATACCACGCCATGGTGAGCTCGGCATCGTCGGGCACGTCTTTGGTCGAGCCCGACCAGCTGCCCGGAACCTGCACGCTCGGCGTGATCTTTGAACCCACGCTCAGCGTAACGTTCTTATCGGCAAGCTCAATGCCCGCCAGCTTGTACTGGCCCTTGAGCGTCACGGGGCCGAGCGGGGCAACGGACTGCGTGTCGCCGTAGGAGCTCTTCTTCTGCGTGCTGGAAACGGTGTTTTCGCTCGTCACCTTCACGCGCAGGTACTTGCCGGCATAGGCGGCGTCAACGGTATAGGTGGCCTCGGTAGCACCGGGGATATCGGTATAGGCGGAGTCGTAGCTCGAGCTGCTGTTTGCATACTGCCACTGGTAGGTCACATTATCGGTGCGGTCGATATAGTGATAGTTGGAGCCGTCCTTTTTGCGCACCTTAGTCTTGAGCGTATCGCCCACACGTACGCCGTTGGTGGCGGGAGAGCCCTCGAACTGCACGTCGTAAAGCTCAACTTGGCCAGCGACGGAGACAGGACCCGCCGCATAGTACGGCTTCTGCTCGCCATAGCCGCCGTTGGCCTTGGCCACGACGTAGTAGCCCTTAAGGGCGGCGGTCACCGTCAGGGTGTTACCGGTCTCACCCTCGATAGGCGTGTTGCACGAGCTGGCGGTATTCGACTTGCCCTTGTACCACCGCCACGTGACATGCGAGTCGGAGGTAACGTCGGTGGAGCCCGCCTTGGCGGTCGCCGTAATCGTGGAACCAACCTCGACTTTGCCCGAAGTCGGGCTCATGGTCACGCTCGTGACATTAATTGAACCGGCGGCAGCAACGAGAGCGCCCGTCGAGTTGGTCAAGCTCGAAGAGCCGATCTTCGAGGACACCTTGCACTTGAGGTACTTGCCACCCAAAGCGTCGGTAAGCTCGAGGGTCTCACCCGTGGCGCCCGCGATATCGGTATACGCGCCGCTCTTGGTGTCAGAGCTCTGCCACTGGAAGTTGAGCTTGTCCGCGTCGACGAACGCGCCGTACGCGCCGCCCTTCTCCTTGGCGCGGGCCTTAGCGGTATCCCCCACCGTAAAGACGCTCGTGTTGTCCTTGGTGTTAACGATGGACACGGCCGAAATCTCGACCGCACCGGCCTGCTTGACCTTGCTGGAAGTGGTCTTGTTCACCGTGTTGACGCCAGCGTTGGCCTCGACCCTGATGTACTTACCCTCAAGGTCGTCGCCCACCACGAGCGTAGCGCCCGTCTCGCCCTCGATCTTGGTAAATCCCGAGTACTGCGAGGTGGATGCGGACCACGTGTAGGTGACCTTGGCATCGGCGGGGGCTTGCTGATAATAGCTTATGTACGGAGTCGCCGTCAGGGTATCGCCTATGCTCGGCGTGTCGCTATTCAGCTTGACGCTGTTAAGCTCCATCTGACCGGCGCCCAGCACGGGGCCAGGAATGTAGTTGGCATTGATGCCCGAGCCGGAAGAAACGGACGGACCATAGTAGTCCTTGCCATCAACCGTTACCTTGCAGATGAAGTATTTGCCTTCCATCGCGGCGGTGACGGTGAGCGACTGCTCGTGGCCTACGACCTCGGTGTAGTCGGCGACATTGCTGCTGGCCCTGGTCGTGCCGGCGAGCCAGGTGTAAGTCCAGGTGCCGGGATTGGCAACGGACTCAGTCGAAGTGCCGTACCAGTCGTCCTCGACCTCATCGTACATATTTGCCCAGAGCGTGTCGCCCGCGCTGAGCGCGCCCGACTTCGTGGAATAGGAGCTGTCCTTATCCTTGGTGTCCTGGATGAAGACCTTGGCCTCGCTCGAAAGCGTTGTGGCGGACGCGGCGACGGCGGCGTTCTTCTGCTCCGAAGCAGCAGGCACCGCGGGAGAGCTCTCGGACTCAGTCGCGTTGTCTGCTGCGGTGTCATCGCCATTCGCGGCACTCGCAGTTGCGCCCTGATCTGCGCCGGCGTCATCGGCAGCAGCGCTCGCCGCCGCACTGTTCGCGCCGGTGCCGGCAGCAGCGCCATCGTCGGCCGCCGCGCCCTCGCCGCCCGTTGCGGCCTGAGCCACGGCCTCGGCAATGCCCTCGGCACCCTCAGCCCAAAGTTGCGCCGGCGTGGTGCCAAAAGCCGTGGCAAAAGCCAGGAACGCCACCAGACCGCGCTTGGCTACGCCACGGGCAATCGCTCCATGACGACGCCACGAGGCGCGCTGGCACTCGTCCTCAAACATATCCATTTGTCTCCTATTGTCTGCACTTGGAGCATTGCCCAGCGGCTGCCCCACGTCATCGCGCACATTGCGCTCGAGTACCCCCATCGGGGTCCCCCTTCCCTCCAGAGCCCAACGCGTACCGGCGGCATGCGCCACGGTCGCGTGCAAGATGGGAGGCGATCCGACTTAACCTTACCGACCCGGGCGCGCCGTCCGATCTGCGACGTGACCATCCCGGGCCAAGAGGAATTACGGTTACTGGTACAGCCGGGGACTTGCACCCCGATTCTCCCAAACACGCAGGAAAACCGCGCATTCGTGCGTCTCCGCACCACCATCTAGGCCATCGATTATTACTGTCGATATGATAGCACGCAAAAGGGCCCCGCACACAGGCGAAGCCCAAGGTAAAAGCTATGGTTTGCGATAGGGAGGACTGTCGTCGGACCTTGCAAGAACAGCTCGTTTCAAAACTATGCCGGATTACGGGGCTGATTCAGCACTTCGCAACCATATCAACCATTTTCGAAAATCAACGACTCATCTACCTGCGGTTTTAAAAGCGCGAATTTCGGTATGCTCGAGGTTCGGCACTCCAGCCCCGTAAACCGGCATAGTTTTGTTCGGACCAGCCCCCGCCGGCGCGACGCGAGGCAAAATAACCCGTTTCCCCGACCCTGGGAAATCGTTAACGCTTGCCGCCGTGGCTGTTGCGCCAAATCTCGCGGCCCAGCATCAGCGCCAGCACCAGCGCGCTCACGTAGCCCATAAAGCCAATGACCGGGATACCAAACACAACCGGCTCGATGCGCGCGTAGTACACCACCGACGAACCGATAAACAGGCCGGCGATCACAATTGCCATCGACATGCGGTCGATAATTCCGCCCAGCTGCCGCAGCGCCTTATCGCTGCTCATGATCTGCGTGTTCACCTTAAGCTGGCCGCGCGTGAGCATGCGCGACGCCAAGCCCAGATACTCGGCCGCCTCGAGCGAGCCTTTTGCCGCGCGATAGCTGCTCGCGGCAAGATCGCGCCCCATTTCGCGCACGCGCGCATAGGTGCTCTTCTCGTTTTTGATGTGCGTCTGGATAATCTGGATCATATTGACGTTGGGCATGTACTCGGTCAGCAGGCCCTCAAGCGTCACCATGCCGCGCGCGAACATTGTCACCACGCTCGGCAGCTCAACGTCGTTCTTGCGCGCCAGGTTTAGCAGCGAGGTCAAAAACTCGCCGATATCAAGATCCTTAAGGTCAAGACCCGCAAAGTCGGCGACGATAAAGTCCAGATCGGACAAAAAGGCCGAATGGTCGAGCTCGGCCGAGTCGCCGCGCGTCACGGCAAAGCGCATAAGCGAATCCTTGAGCTTGGGCACGTCGCCCTCGGCCACGGCGAAAATCATGTCCTTGACGATACCGCGGTCGTGGCTCGACATGCGCCCGACCATGCCCAGGTCAATAAAGTAAACGATGCCATCTTTGAGGATGATGTTTCCCGCATGCGGGTCGGCATGGAAAAAGCCGTCGTCGAGCACCTGCGTCGAATAGTCCTCGACAATCGCCGAGCCAATCTTTTCCAGGTCATAGCCCTCGGCCACCAGGCGCTCGGGATCGGCAATCGAGATGCCGTCAATGTAGTCCATGACCACCACGTGTTCGGTGCAAAGATCCAGGTAGGACTTAGGACACGACACGCCATGGACGCTCTTATGGAACTCATAGAAATCGTTGAGGTTTTTGGCCTCGGCCAAAAAGTTGGTCTCCTCGCGAAACGAGGTCCACAGCTCTTCGACCACGCCGTGCAGGTCAACAAACTGATCGGTGTTGACAAACTTGGAAACGATGCGCACCACCGAGCGAATGATGTCGATGTCCTGCGCCATCACCTGCTGCGCACCGGGGCGCTGCACTTTAACGGCCACGTCCTCGCCGGTCACCAGGCGGGCGCGGTGCACCTGCGCGAGCGACGCGCTACCGAGCGGGTTGGGGTCGATGGCGTCGAACATCTGCCCCAAGCGCTGGCCGTACTCCTCTTCCAGACAGCGGAGCACTACCTCATACGGCACCGGCTCTACGTCGGAGCGCAGGCGACGCAGCTCGTCGCAAAACCGCTGCGGCAAGATCTCGGAGCGGTTGGCCAGGATCTGCCCCATCTTGACGAACATGGGGCCGAGCTCTTCGAGCAGACGACGCAGGCGCACCGGCGTGAGGTTATCCCACACGCGGTACTTTTTGACCAGGCGAACAATCTGCCCGATGCGTTCGCGGCGGCCTGCCGGCGTGAGCTGGTATTCCTCGTCCGGCGCCATCGCGTCGGGCTCCTCGGGGACCATATCGACAGCGCGCGGCTTCTTGCGAGCGCCCGAGACGGCGGCCTCAACCTCATCGACAACCGCCGTCTCGTCACCCAGGGGATCTAGATTGTTGTAATCGGTGGTGGAATCTGCCATCTGCGCTGCTACTCGGCCTCTTCGGCGTCCTCTGCGTCGTCGGGCTCAACGGACTCGACGGGCACCGAGGTCACGTTGTCCTCGACCGAATCGACGATGTCGCGCACATGGGCCAAAAAGGCCGTGCGCTCAGGGGCGGTCATAACGCGGACGCGGGCCAGGATGAGCTCGTCGAGCACGCGCTGCGCCGCAGTCTCGCCCTGCATGCCCAGGCGCTCGGTCAGGTCGGAGATGGTGCCACCCGCCTGCTCGAACATGTCAGACACGCTGCGGGCGATATCGGGGGTGCCGGCATCCTTGCGGACCTGCTCGCCCTTGGTATTGAGGTCGTCAAGGACCTTCTTGCCGCCCTCGACGGCAACGGCGGCGGCGCCAAAGCCCACGTTGATGGCACCGTTAACAAGCTGATCGAGTTTCATAACCATGGTTGGCTCCAATCATGAACAACTGCATTGGCCTTCTTGTACCCAAGATTGGGCGAACGACACAAAATCGTTTTACCGCCAAGGTAGGAATCGAGCGGGGCAAAGCCCTCGACGGCGTTTGCCCCGCTCGCTCGTTGCAAGGTCGGCTTTACCTCACATTGTCGTTCATCGCGAAGGAATTCTTCATGGCACAGCTCGTGGTGTAGAGGACCTTGCCCAACAGAGCATCGGTCTCCACCCGCACGCGCTCGGCAAACTCCTCGTTGGCGCGGGCAAGCTCGGCGGGCACCTCGGCCTCGGGCAGCGCGGCCACGACAGCGTCAACGTCGTGAATCTGCTTGTGGCCCATGCCGCCGACCTTTTCCTGATAATCCTCGACCGCACGACCGCACTCATGGAAGCGAACATCGGCCAAGGCACCGATCAGGCGATTTGCCCAATAGAAATTCTCGGACGTCACGCGAGCCTGCGTGTCGGCATAGTACTCGGGCATGGTCTCGACATTGGCGTACAGCGGCACGAGCGCGTTAAACGAGTTAGAGCCAAACGCCATCCACTGCACGGCGCGATACGCCGGCTGTACATAGGGACGCAGCTGCAACACGGCAAGCTGGCTGTTGCGGTTGATGCCGATGGGACGATAGGCACCGCGCGTGGCGGGCGTGCCCTTGCTGCCGTAGCAGTCGTACTCCGTGCCCTGGTAGTGGCTCGAAAGCACGTACTTGATGTCCTCGATGGTCACCTTGCGCTCGGGCACGCGGCTCCAAGGGATGTCGTCGCTCTCGGGCGTGTAGTCGGCGTCGGGACCGTCCCATACATCGCTGGGGTTGAGGCAGCGCTGCATATACCAGGCGCGCGGCGTGTTGTAGACATGGTCGCTGTCGCTGTGCGAGCCAAAGGCCTCGCGCGGGTTAAAGACCGTCGCCGGACCGTCGCCCCCGACGCCCAGCGTCAGGTCCAGATGCCACTCGGCCATCCAGGAGCGCAGGTCGGCAGAGCACATATGATCTGCCTGGGTGCCCTCGGCATCGTCCAGGTCAAAGCTGTCGATACCCAGCTGGTTGGGCATGGTCACATAGGCGTCATCGGGCACGCGCTTGGCGATCCAGTGGTGGCCGCCGATGGTCTCGAGCCACCAGATCTCGTCAACGTCACTAAAGGCGATGCCGTTGTTCTCGTAGGTACCGTAACGCTCGAGCAGGTCGCCCAGGATACGCACGCCGTCGCGGGCAGACTTGGCGTACGGCAGCACCAGGGTCACCATGTCCTCCTCACCCAGACCGCCGGGCTGCGCCGGGACGTAGCCGTCCTCGCCCTCGTTGCCCTTGGCGGGCACGTAGTCGACAAGCGGATCGGCGCCGCGGACGCGCTCGTTGGTGGTGAGCGTCTCGGTTGCGGACATGCCAACATTGAGCTCGTTGAAGCCGGCCTCGGCCCAAATGCCATGACCCGGGACAACGTCGGGGACGCTTGTGTAACGCATGGGATTGTCGGGCAGTTCAACGGTCAGGTGGCTCAGGACACTCGTGTAGACACGCGGCTGCTCGTCGGGATGTACTACGCGCATGCGCTTGGGCTCAAACACCCCGTTGGACGAGTCCTCGTTGCGGGCGACCAGGGTCGACCCGTCATAGCTCGCGTTCTTACCAACCAAAATCGTTGTGCACGGCATGCGCATCCTCCTTGAGCGAAGAAATCAAACGGCAACAGTGTATCGCTTCGGCGCAAAAAGGGCGAAACCGCCGCCCCGGCAGCCCCTGTGGGCAAAAAATGCCAAATATGAGTACTGTCACAAATTTAGTAGCAGCAATTTAAGCGAATGCAGGTGTCGATAATCTACATTTGTTCAAAAGCTTGACAATGTAATTCCTCATAAGTCCAATAAAATAGGCTCTCTATCGATAATAAATACCGATAGAGAGCCAAAATGACCTAAAACATATGTGACTATCTTGGCAACAGTACTCATATTTGGCGTTTTTTGCCTACGTGGTATATGTCTAACCCCCTCAAACAGCCCAAAACGCCTATTTCGATGCGCGCTCCGCCGCCTCAATCACGTGTTTGGCAAGAACCGCTGTCGTTACAGCCCCCACGCCGCCCGGCACGGGCGTGATGGCGTTAACGATCGGCTCCGTAGCATCAAAATCGACGTCGCCGACCAGCTTGCCGGCGGCCTCGTCCCAGTTAATGCCCACATCGATGATTGTCTGGCCCTCGCGAACCGCATCCGCGCCAATCGTGCGCGCACGTCCAACCGCAGCAACAACAATGTCGGCAGAACGGCACTCGGCAGCCAAGTCGCGCGTATGCGTATGGCACGTCGTCACTGTGGCATTGCGGGTCGTAAGCATGGCGGCAACGGGACGGCCAATCACCAGCGATCGACCGACGACTGCGACCTTTGCCCCATCCAGTTCCACGCCATAATGGTCCAGCAAAGCCAGCACGGCCTCGGCCGTACAGGGGGCAAAGCCCTCGCCTCGCCCCGAAAGCGTGGTAAGCAGCGAGGCCGACGTCATGGAATCAACGTCCTTGACGGGATCGAGTGCCGCGGCAACTGCATCCTCGTCAAGCCCAGCGGGCAACGGGCGGAACAGCAGGCAGCCGTGAACAGCAGGGTCGGCATTGATGCCCTCGATGGCCGCCAGCAGCTCATCCTGCGAAACATCGGAGGGAAGCAATACGCGGCGAGCCTCAATGCCAACCTTCTCGCAGCGCTTGAGGGCACCGCGCTCGTAGGATAGGTCGTCCTCGCGCTCGCCCACGCGCACGATAGCAAGCGTCGGAACAACGCCGCGCTCACGCAAAGCCGCGCAGCGAGCAGCGAGCTCCTCGGTCAAAGCACGGGCAACGGGAGCACCCTTCAGCAGTTCTGCCATGGCTATCCCCTCTTCCTTGCGGCGTCAGCAGCGCGGCGCGCCAGCGCATCGGCGCGCGGCAGCCACGTATCCAACAGTTCATCGCACGCCGCCTCGAGCTCTTCGGCGCGTGCCCGGTCTTTCATAGACGTGGTGTTCGCAAAGAGCGTCAAGCTCGCGCCCTGCATGGCGGCGCGGCAGAACACGGCACCGCAGGCCACATCGGACAGCAACTGGCGCGAGCCCTTATCGGCCATGTCCTCGAGCAGCGCCAGCGCGCGCCCGCAGGCATCCATGATCCGATATGGCGGCATGGCGGCCACGTGCAACGCATCCTGAATCGCCGCGGGTCGAGCGGGGTCATCACGAGGAATACCGTATGCCGCAGACACCTGGCCGTACGCACGAACGTCCTCGGCAACCAGACCCACAAGCTCCTGAGCCAGCTCGTCTGCCTGGGCAAACGCGTGCGTCAGATCGTCCGCGCGATCGGCAAGCGCGGGGTTCGTCGCGCCATAGCGAGCAACCATCCCGCACAGCGAGGCACCCAGTGCTCCCACAAACGCGCTGGCGCTGCCGCCGCCGGGAACCGGCTCGCGTGCAGCCAACGCCTCGGCAAAACCGCGACAGGTTTTATCCATCATCTCTTGGCTCATCGAAACACCTCTGCCCACCGCGCCGGCCACCACGGGCCGCACGCATAATAAAAAATGGGACAACGACGCCAGGAAGCGGTTGTCCCATTCATCGGTTTTATTGAAGCCCAGTCTAACCCATAAGACAAAGGCTGTCAGGAGCTCTGGCTATCGGTGTTTCCGATTGCCGGCTATAGGCACGGGCGCCTAATCCACCTGAAACGTCGGCAGCAGCGTGTCGATAATCTTCGACCCCATGTCGCGGTTTGCAGTCGAGTACTCCAAATGCGCCGTGGCAATCGTCGAATCCGTGACGATCGTCTTTTCGTAAATGATCGTATCGTCCTCACACCACGAGACCACGTACCAGTTGTCGCCCTCTGCGGTATAGAGGTCGGCCTTGCCCGAGGTGTCCACGTCGACGAACATCTCGTGTGCAGTTTCGTCGTTAATGTTGACGTAGCCAAACAGGTTGATTACAAAGCCCGTCTCCGGATCCTCATACCTGGCACCACTGCCGCTGGGAGTATCTTCCATCTCAAAGCGATTGGGAATCGACATGCTATAAGGGTGAAGGTCGTTCGTGTACGTATGCACGTCGGTCAGGTAATCGTCCGAATCGCCCGAGCCGTAGTATGCCGATTCGTCCTCGGGAACGGCCTCATCATCGGACGACGAAGACTCCTTGGCCTTGGACTTGTCATCCTTCTTCTTGGCAGAAGAATCTTTCTCGTCCGAAGACCCAGTATCGATCACCGAGATTTGCGTGTCGGAGCTCTTGGACCCGTTAAGCATCGTGAGCGCAAACACCGTGCCACCCCCGAGGAGTACCACGGCGGCACACGCCACCGCGATAATGACCGGCGCCTTGCTCTTAGGCTTTTGAGGCGCAGGCGCGACCGGCGGCATCGACTGGGTCAGGCCCGGGGCAGAGGAAGGATCAGCGCCTGCAGATGCCGGCGCGGAGCCACCCGCCAGCGAGGCCCCACAGTGCGTGCAAAACGTCGATCCATCAGGCACTTGCTGTCCGCATTTTTGACAGAACATCGTTCGACCTTTCGTGGTTTAGCTTTTGTCACAGCCAAGTCTAAAACCTTAAGCCGGCATCGCTGTTGCGCAACATTGGGAGCATCAACCAAGCCGCACGCTTGCCCAGCGCCAGGCCCACCTTGCGGCAAGCCCGCACACGTAAACATGGGACATATGGCCCACCTTTCGAGACTCCCCAGCAGCGCAAACTGGGGCATACAAGGCTCCACCCGCATCCGCGCCCGAGCATATTGCCACTTGTCGGCGCAAATCAGGCCCCCAGAATGGGACACATGGCCCACCTGAACGAGCCGCCCGCGCGTACAGTAAAGGCAGGTAATCCATGGGCGGTTACAAATCGAGGAGGACACGACCATGAAAAAGAAGGCCTTTGCGATTCTCGCCCTCTGCATCAGTCTCTTTGCCGCAGTTGCCCTGGTGGGCTGCGGTGGCAGCGGCGGCGCTACCGGAAGTGGCGGTGGCGGCGGAGCAGAAAAACCAGCCGTGGATATGAGGACCGACTTCATTTGGTTTAAGGTCGAGGTCCCCGAGGGCGTCGAGATCACCGACGTTGCCGGCGACACGGCCGACAGGGCCCAGTTTAAGTTCACCGAGAGCGAACATGCCAGCGACCGCTTCATCCCCGTCTTCGATCCTGACAAGAACGCCGATGAACTGTTTGACTACGAGGCAAAGTGGAAGGCCAACTCCGGATGGACCGAGAGCGATCCCGTTAAGTACAACGGCAAGACCTGGCGCAGCGCCTACTTTACGCACTCGGACGGCGTGACGACCGAGTACTTCACTGACGTTGACGGCGGCAGTGTGTACGTGCGTATCGACAATGTCGAGGAGCACAAGGACGCCGTCGAGACCATGATGGAGTCTCTGGAATTTGCCGACGACATCGCCAAGGCCAAGACCGAGGCCATGGACGTTAAGCTCGAGGATATCGAGATTAAACGCTAAGCGACTGGCGAGCGCAGCGGGAAACACGGGCGCAGCGTAAACAAGCGACGGTATCCCAGCGCTTCGTACCAAGGGAGGGCCGGTAAACCGACCCTCCTTTTCTTATGCCGGTAGCCGACGAACGCGAGGACGCCGGACGCCGGAACCATCCCAGACGTGATAACAGCACAAATAGACAAGTGCCCTAACACGTCCGCCCGCCGATTTATAGCGCCGCGCAGGCAATTTAAACCGGCGTCTTTAAACATCTGGGCAGTATAGTGACCAAAACAAGTGCATAGCCGCACCCTGCGAACGGAGGAGATATGACCGAACACCACGCCATCAGTCGCCGAGCGTTTACGCTGGGCCTTGGACTCGCCGCGTTGTCGCCATTTGCAAGCCTGCCCGAAACCGCAGCGCCGGGCATTCCCCTGCGAGCGGCATTTGCAGACAACACACCCGCACCGTCGGACAGCCTCGACAAGTTCGTCATTCGCCTTCGCCCCGCGGGCTATTTTCGCACCGCGAGCGTCAACCAAGACGGCAACGTTCGCGGCAACGTCTGCCACCTGTTTAACGACGGCACGTCCAGCAAGCTCATCCTTGAGAACGTAACGACCAAGAATGACGATACAAACTGGTATGCTATCCGCACCTTGCTCAATTTCGAAGAGCATAAAAAGACGGGCTACAGCATTTGGTCGGTCGACGACGACTCGGACAAAGATGGAAAGGTCATCCACGTATGGGGCGGCGAGTATGACAACAAGCCCAGCCGCGCTTTTGCGTTCGAGCGTCAATCAAACGGAACCTATATCATCCGAGACCGCACGGTCGAGAAAGAAACCGAGAAAAAAGACATTAAGTACCTGGCAATAGAATCGAACGGCAAAGACCAGGACAACAATAAGATCTGCCATAAGAGTAAGAGCATTCCGTGGGAGCTAGAACTTGTCGGTTACGACATGGGCAAGATCAATACCACAGTTAGAAGTATCGACTGGACCACGTATAGCAGCTACGTCGACGGACCATGCTGGATGAAATACGTCGACGACAACAAGTACCTCGACGAGCTGAGTATCCCGGGCACGCATGATTCGGGCACCTGTAGCGTGGACAACGACACCGAGCCCCAATCCTCACAAGCAAAGTGCCAGCAGGATTACATCCCCACGCAGTTGCTCGAAGGCATTCGCTATTTTGATATCCGACTCGGAAGGAACGACGAGAACGGCGACCCCGGTATCGACCATGGAAGATGCTACCTGCTCAAAAAAGACGGGGGCTTTATGCATCTCTCCAATGTCATCGACTACTTCAAAACATTTTTGAACGAAAACCCGTCAGAAGCGCTCATCATGCTGGTGTCACGAGGCAACGACGAAGCCACCGACGACAGTGTTACGACGGCTTTCGCCAAGGTTATGCACGATAATCCCGATCTGTTCTACACGTCGAGCCGAATCCCCACACTGAACGAGGTGCGCGGAAAGATCGTCCTGCTGCGTCGATTTGTACTCGCCGGCAACAGCGTAAGCGGCCACACGTGGGGCCTCGATCTCACCCAATGGGACGACAAAATCAAGGCGCATTCCGGGCAGTCGATGTGCCTCGTCCAAGACGCGCGAGGCTTTGAGACTACGGGCAATGCGGGCGACAAAGAGCCCTATTGCACCAAGGTATACGCCCAGGACCATTTTGAATGCACCGGAACCGACAAGACTAGCTGGGTCGATATGGCGCTGCGAGAGACGACCAATCTCACGCGCAACAAGGTGGACGTCGAGGACAATGATGGCGCCAAGGTGCAAGTCCTGGAACGCTGCTGGTCTATCAACTACACCAGTTGCACGAATTACAAACAAGGAAGCAATCCTTTTACCGCGGCGCGAGTGGTCAACGAGCATCTGTACAAGAGCCAGTACATCAATCCCAGCGGCAGCGATAAAACAAAGTCAGATTGCCTCAAGCACGTTGGCATTATCGCGTCCGACTTTGTCGATTCGGCACTGGCCCGGAGCATCTACCAACGCAATTACGACGCGAAGCACAAGCCAACAGTTTCATGCTGCCTCCCGGACCGCATGCACATGACGTATGGAGACTCGCTGAGCGATGCCTCGCTCCAAGATGGCAAGACCGTTGGCGAGGGCCATTTCCGCCTTGTCGACAGCAGCAACGTACTCAACGTGGCGGCTTCGGGCCATGCATTTGCCATCGAATATGTGGATGTCGATGCCCTGGGCAACGAGACCGCTACGGAGTTGCGGGGATCCGTGCCCATCGATATCGATCCGCGCGTGCTGACGCCCCATTTTGAGGGACTTGAAGGCCTTAAGGCCGGCGAGGATGTGCGCGCCAAGGTCACGGCGCCGCTCGACGGCAAGCTCGAAACCGATGCCTGTACGGCCCAGCTCGAATTTGTGCACGACGCGAACGGCGCTCCGGGCGCGGCAATGGCCGAGGGCGAAACATTTGCCGCAGGAACGTACTGGGTGCGCGTGAACGGTCTCTTGGGCGACGCGGCGCAGAACTACACGCTCGCCAGCGACGGAGCCGCAAGCTTTACCGTAGCGGCCTCGAGCAGTGCAGGTGCCGCCGACGCCGGCACTGGCGCCAACGCGGGCAGCGCCGACAAGAACGGCAAGGGCAACAAGGGCAAGGGCTCGGGCGGAAAACTCGCCGACACAGGCGACGGCTCTGGCATCGCCGCCGGGCTCGCCGCTGCCGCCGTGGCGACGACGATCGCCGGCGCGGCGATGCTTGCCAATGCCCGCAACAATACCGAGGACGTTAACGAATAGGCAAGCCAGTCTTTTGGGCGCATTAACTCAATCGGGGCGCAGAATACCGTTCTGCGCCCCGATTTTTACCTTAGCCCGAACGCCGTTATCGGCTACATCACCATGTTCAGCGCATTCACGAACTCCTGAGCTTGGGAGCGGCTGCTCAGACTAAAGACACAGGCAGTCAACAGCCTGTTACGTAGGAAAACGTCGCGGCCCTTGATCCTGCTGACCCCCGTGATGTCCTTAAGGTAGACAATCTCGGTGTGCTTGCCGCCAAAAGTGCCCTTCTTGAGTACCTCAATGCGGTTAGGGTAGATCTTGACGTCTTTAAACCTACCCGAACCTTTGTCCTGGAACAGCAGCGTGTTGTTGTCCATACGCGTCACTCCCGCGGGGTTCGCTAAAACTGTCTCTATGGTCACATTTTAGTCACCGCAAACCCTTTTCGCGGTCGCGCACGGAGCACCAAATCGTGTCCGCACGAGCAAATAAACTAATACCGCAAGGAATATAAGCCGTTATCCAACGATGGTGAAGTAAAACAAGGGCTTAGCAATGGCTAAGATTTAAGTCTAAAAAACCCTTAGGAAGTGCTAATATATAGTCATTGAAAGAGGCTGAGATACAGAGACGCGAATTGATCCGTATCCTCGAAGAAGCCGGCTTCATCTCGAAAGGAGGCACCAATCACGAGAAGTTCGTCAAAGGCGACAAGCTCGTGCTCGTAAAACGCCACCGAGAGATCGAGGACCAAATTGCCAAAAGAATCCTAAGGCAGGCAGGGCTTCGATAGCTCATCCTCATCACATTTCGCATCGCTTTTTTAAAGGAGGTCTTACATGGTTTACGCATGGGAATTCGAGTTCTTTGATTCGGACGGCGTTGTCGACGCTGTGCCATGTGGCTCGCTGGGCGGAGGTGGAACGTTCGGATCCGACCTAAACGACGCTGTCGAAAGCGCCGCTGATTTTCTCGCATGCATGGTCGATGACCACCTAATGGGCGGCGTCGACCTGCCTGCGCAGGACTTTGGCCACGAGCCGCAGCACGGTGGCAAGATTATCGCCGTGGCCGTCAGCCGCGAGCTCGGCGACATCCCCGCCGTCACCGCAGCGGATGCCGCGCGTATGCTCGGTGTTAGCTCAGCACGGGTATCGCAACTGATAAATGCAGGAATGTTGGATTCTTGGAAGGACGGCACCAAGCGCATGGTATCCAAAACTTCCATCGAGGCACGACTCGCCGACGCACCAAAGGCAGGGCGCCCGAAAGAAATGCCTGTTGCCGTGTAAAGAGACGTCTAGGCATACCATTTTGGCATATTGACCATTGAGTTCAGCTCGATTCGCGACGCACTGCGTCGCGAATCGAGCTGAACATATTGCCGCTGATTGCCACGCATCTCCAATCCGAAGTGCAAGAGGAGTTTTCCATGGCAGGCATCGATCGAGCCATCACCGAAAGCGCACTTAAAGTGCGTTCTGCCGAGGACATGGCCACACGACGCAAGAGTGATTCGGAGGGATTTCGGCTCATCTCGCCAGCGCCCCCTACAACGAAACGTGGGCACACGTCGAAACCATCGCTGCGCGATTGCATCTATGGGCTTGCCGTCGGCGACGCGTTGGGCGTTCCCTACGAGTTCAGGCCTCGTGGCACGTTCGAATGCACCGATATGATCGGCTACGGCACGCACGGGCAGCCCGCCGGCACCTGGAGCGATGACACGTCCATGACGCTTGCTACCTGCGACTCGATTAGGGAGCTCGGGCATATCGACACCGCAGACATGCGCGACAAGTTCGTAAGCTGGATTGCCCGTGGCGAGTATACGATCGACGGCGTTTTCGATTACGGCGGCACGACCGCTCGCGCCCTGCGCGCCGGTAAAGGAGGCTCCGGCGAGCGCGACAACGGCAACGGCTCGCTCATGCGCATCGCGCCCCTGGCGTTTGTCGACACGACTGACGACGAGATCTGCGAGGTCTCCGCGATTACGCACGCCCACAGAACGTCGACCGACGCATGCGTCATATTTGTCGAGCTGATGAGAGACGTGCTGAACGACGCGCTCCCCTCGTGGGCGCTCCACCTGAAAGACGCACCCGAGCACGAAATCAGGTCCGGCGGCTTCGTGCGCGACACGCTTAAAGCCGCTACCTGGTGCTTTGTCAACACCAACAGCTACGAAGATTGCGTCCTTGCCGCCGTCAACCTGGGCGACGACACCGACACCACTGCAGCCGTCGCAGGCGCCCTCGCAGGCACGGTATACGGCATCGACGCCATCCCGCAGGAGTGGATAGACACTCTACGCGGTAAAGAGCTGATAGAACGGTGTTTGTTTTAGGACACGCCTTCAACGAAGACAATGTCAGTCAACGCAAATGATTAAGGGACCGCATAAATGATGATTACAGAATGCGCCGTCATGGGTCCGTTCGTCACAGAGCAAAGTACCGTGGGGCCGAACACCGTGTTGGTATTCGAATCCCCGCTGCCGCAGAAGACGATATGAGAAAGCCATTTGGGTCGCCTCCCCCGCGGCGCAGCTTCTTTCC
>OIWK01000026.1_pt1 | contig 121277 bp, 106 predicted proteins | sample 1587401 | NCBI WGS metagenome assembly OIWK01 (sample SAMEA3888911, study PRJEB22519) | human gut metagenome | biome: human gut; feature: human-associated habitat; material: faeces | place: Denmark | collected 2009 | reverse complement strand
TAGAGCGTCTGGCTGTTGTGATGCAGGATGTAGATTCCGTATTTGATATTGATACCATGAAAGCGATCCGCGACAAGGTATGTGAGATGTCCGGCAAAAAGTATCAGGTAGATGCATTAGATGATGTGTCCATCCGTCTGATTACCGATCATATCCGTTCTGCAACGTTTATGATCTCAGATGGTATCATGCCTTCAAATGAGGGACGCGGCTATGTACTCCGCCGTATCATCCGCCGCGCGGCAAGACACGGAAGAATGCTCGGTATTGACGGTATCTTCATGGCGAAACTGGCTGCTACCGTAATCAATGAGAGCAAGGATGGTTATCCGGAACTTGAAGAGAAAAAAGATTTTATCTTTAAAGTATTATCCCAGGAAGAAGAAAAATTTGGAAAAACGATCGATCAGGGACTTTCCATCCTTTCTGATATGGAAAAACAGATGGAAGCAGACGGCGTAAAGGTTCTTTCCGGTGAGAATGCATTTAAACTTTATGATACTTATGGATTCCCGATGGATCTGACACAGGAGATCCTCGAAGAAAAAGGATTTTCTGTCGATGAAGAGGGATTCAAAAAGGCGATGGAAGTACAGCGTGCCACAGCGAGAAAAGCCCGCAAAGTGACAAACTACATGGGCGCTGATGAGACAGTATATGAGTCTGTCGATCCTTCTGTTACCACAGAGTTTGTAGGCTATGATTCCTTAAACTGCAAGTCAAAAATTACCGTACTTACCACAGAGACGGAGATCGTTGAGGCATTATCTGATGGAGAGGTTGGAACCGTGATCGTAGAACAGACTCCATTCTATGCTACCATGGGTGGACAGCAGGGAGATAAGGGTATCATCCGCACTGCAGCCGGAGAATTCCAGGTAGAGGATACGATCAAATTACTTGGCGGAAAAGTAGGACATGTCGGAAAGATGATCTCCGGTATGATGAAAACAGGAGATGAGGCAGATCTTTCGGTAGATGCAGCACTCCGTGCAAAGATCTGTAAGAACCATTCCGCAACACATTTACTGCAGAAAGCATTGCGTGAAGTATTAGGAACCCACGTAGAGCAGGCAGGTTCCTATCAGGATGGCGAGCGTACCCGTTTCGATTTCAGTCATTTTGCAGCCATGACACCGGAGGAACTTGAAAAAGTAGAAAAGATCGTCAATGATAAGATCGCAGAGGCAATTCCGGTACGCACAGATGTGATGACTGTAGATGAGGCGAAAAAGACAGGAGCCATGGCGTTATTTGGCGAAAAATACGGTGAGACTGTCCGTGTGGTATCCATGGGAGATTTTTCCAAAGAATTCTGTGGTGGTACTCATGTAAAGAATACATCCGAAATAGCAGCATTCAAGATTATCTCTGAAAATGGTGTTGCAGCAGGCGTCCGCAGAATCGAGGCACTGACCGGAGACAACGTATTTGCTTACTATCGCAATTTAGAGAAAGAACTTTTAGAGGCAGCGAAAGCGGCAAAGGCAACACCGGCGACATTAACAGAGAAAATCGAGCATATGCAGGCAGAGATCAAAGCACTGACCAGCGAAAACGAGTCCTTAAAGAGCAAAGCAGCAAAAGAGGCGCTTGGAGATGTCATGGATCAGATTGTGGAAGTAAAAGGTGTGAAATTACTTGCTTCTGCCGTAGACGGTGTAGATATGAACGGTCTGCGTGATCTTGGAGACCAGTTAAAAGAACAGCTTGGTGAAGGCGTGATCGTACTTGCTTCTTCCTGTGAAGGAAAAGTAAATCTGATCGTTATGGCAACTGATGCAGCAATGAAACAGGGAGCGCATGCAGGAAACCTGATCAAGAGCATTGCCGGCAAAGTCGGCGGTGGCGGCGGCGGACGTCCAAATATGGCACAGGCGGGAGGCAAAAATCCGGCTGGTATTTTGGAGGCGATCGCAGAGGCAAAAACAGCACTTGAGGCACAGCTTTCCTGAAAGCTGTTTAGCATGATTGTCCCGCAACTGAAGAATCACGGAAGATGACAGATTTTTAGCTATGGAGGCAAAAGATGGATAAAGAAATGGAATTTAAAAATAAGAGTATTAAAGAAAAGGTAAACGGAAGCTTTGAAATGATCATAGTTTTATATGTGGTCAGCGTGGCGTTTGCAGTATTTTTAATGTTTGCAGTAAAAATTGTTCCGTCTGCAACAGAGTATTTTGTGCTTGCCGGAGGTATTGTTGTGCTTGCGATTATAACAGTCTGCAGTATTCTGGCAACATTGAAACGGGCTAAGATGCTGATACACTATATTGTAGAACCGGTCAGGGAACTAAGTAGTGTGGCAGAAAAAATCTCTGGTGGAGAACTTGATATTGAAATTGCTTATCAGTCGGAGGATGAGATCGGAGAACTTGCAGAAGATTTTCGCAAAACAGCAACTACGCTGCAACGGATTATAGGAGATCTTAATCATATTCTGGATGCATTTGCAAAAGGTGATTATACGGTAAAATCCGGATGCAGGGATGCTTATGTGGGAGAATTTGATACGGTGCATGCAAAACTGATTGCAACAACAGAACATGTTAGTGATGCTTTAAAATCAATCCGTGAATCTTCGAATCAGGTGGCACAGGGATCCGACCAGCTTGCAGTCAGCGCACAGGATCTTGCCAAAAATGCAACGGATCAGGCAGTGGCCGTTGATTCTTTAGCACAGAGCGTTTCAGAAATCACAGAACAGATTCTTGGAACAAGTAAGTCGATTGATATTGTACATGATAAAGCGAAAGACGTTGGAACAACAGCAGCGGTAAGCCAGCAGAAGATGACAGAACTGACAGAGGCAATGGAGCGTATTTCCGTGACATCCAAGGAAATCGGACAGGTTATCGAAGAAATTGAGAGTATTGCATCACAGACAAATCTGTTGTCCTTAAATGCATCTATTGAGGCAGCAAGAGCCGGTGAGGCAGGAAAAGGATTTGCAGTTGTTGCAGAGCAGATCCGTATGCTTGCTGAGAGCAGTGCAAATTCTGCAGATACGTCAAAACAGCTTTTGACAGAGAACCAGAATGAAGTAGAACACGGTAATCAGGTGACACAGCAGACGGCAGAATCTCTGACGGATGTTCTGAACGAACTGGATGCTATTGTGGGTGAGGTAGCAACGATCCGTACGGCATCTGATCGTGAGGCAGCCTTTGTAAAAGAGATCGAAGACAGCACGAAACAAATCAGCGACGCAATCCAGAGCAACTCTGCAGCATCGGAAGAAACATCTGCTACCAGTGAAGAACTTTCTGCAGAAGCAGATTCCTTAGAGGGCCTTGTAGAGCGTTTTAAACTGCGTTAAATGTTTGTTTAATACAGAGGAGAGAAAATGCAGATGAAAATAAAGGAAAAGATGATTGCTGTGGTTATGGCATTTGCAATGATGTTTACGTTTATTTTTGCAGGTGAAAGCAGTGAAGTAATCGCTGCTGCGAAAACAAAAGCATTAGAGATAAATGTTGATTTTGCCAGGAATGCAGCAAGTGGAGATGACAGCGGGATATATGTAAAGAGCCTGATTTCCAATAAAAAAATTACTTTTGGAAAGACTTATGTATTTCAGACAAAAATTTATGTGCCAGCCGTTTATATGAAAACTGGAAGAATATGGGTAAAACCTGCAGTTAATTTTTTTACAGGCAAAAATGGCGATACATATGCCGGAATGGCACAGTCTTCGAAAGAAGGATATTCTTATGATAAGAATTCGAAAGAAGTAAAAAAATATGGTGATTTTTATGTTGTCAATGTGAAAATATCATTGGATAACTGTGACAGGATTTCTGCATCAAAGGGAAGTGTGTATGGACATCTGTTCATCTCTGGTTTTAATAAGGCATATAAGGGAAGTATTTATGTTGATGATGTGACACTTACTGTAGATAAGAAATCAGTTGTAAAGCAAAATTATGAGAATGGAAAAAACAGTGGTTGCTGGTATTATCTTAACAGATCAGAAAAGGAATATACACCTGCAGTTGTTTCATTCTCAGGAAAAACATTGGATGTGACTAAGACATCGCTTACTATAAAAAAGGGTAAAAAAGCGACGATCAAATCCACTGCAATGCCAAAAACAAAAATAACATATCAGTCTAAGAACAAGGAAGTCGCTACAGTAAACAGTAAAGGTGTTGTCCGGGGCATTCGGAAAGGAAAGACAACCATTCTTGTCACAGCGAATGGGAAAACTGTTAAAGTTCAGATTACCGTAAAATAATTTCAAATAAAAATCTGAAATTATTTCAAAAATAGGTTGACGAACCGGGAAAATATGTTATAATGCTATATAGTGCAATAAATATTACCCAAACAGTTGAATATGCACAATACGCAACTGGAGGGAGGTTAGGTGTGAGATAATGTCTAGTGTAATAGTAAAAGAGAACGAGACTTTAGATAGCGCTTTACGTAGATTTAAGAGAAACTGTGCTAAAGCAGGTATCCAGCAGGAGATTCGTAAAAGAGAACATTACGAGAAACCAAGCGTAAGACGTAAGAAAAAATCTGAAGCAGCAAGAAAAAGAAAATACAATTAATGTATGTAAAAGAAGCTATCGTGTATGCGGTAGCTTCTTTTTTTGAAATTTAAAGTCAGTTTGTCAGAATCAGTTTTTTATTGGATCGTTTTACCTGAAGTTTACAATTAGAAAACAAAAAAAATACAATTAATATCATAAATATCTTGACACTGAAATATGTGTATGATAGACTTTCTTTCGTGTGAAAAATAAAAATCGTTTTTTCATGCAAATGTATGACCACTCAGATTACTGAGGCAGCCTAACGGACAGGCGGGTCGGTTGCCGGTGTGGTGAGGAGACCACGTTATTGATTGAGTCAGAAGCTCAAATTTTATAAGTTGATTACTTTATAATCAGTGTGTAAGCACATCATCTTGTGAAACGGTCAATAAGAGTGACATATATTTGCAGTTGCGATGCAGACAAAGGCAGAAAGCAGAGAGCGGCAGGCAACGGATTCTTTGAAAAACGATATTTGGGATCGCATCGAGAGTAAAAAGGATTCCAATATGGAGAACGAAGGTCAACAGAGATGATTGCGCAGGCAGTTGTCTCTTTTTTATTACATAGGAAATTACTTCCTATGTAATAAAAACGCTCCGCGAGGATGCGACTGATGCGCAGAAGAATTATGCAAGCTAAAGCTTGCACGCATCAGCGCGCAAAGAGTTGCGAAGCAACTCTTTGTTCTGTGATCGAAAACATGATTTTTATTACATAAAATATGAAAATGATTATCTTAAAAATTATAAATTGCAATGGAGAAAGTTATGAACAGAGAAGATCAGAAAAGAGCTCCCATTTATGAAGCACTGGAAAAATTCAGGAAACAGCGTGTCGTACCATTCGATGTGCCGGGGCATAAGAGGGGCCGGGGCAATCCTGAATTAGTGGAATTATTAGGGGAAAAATGTGTAGGGATCGATGTGAATTCCATGAAGCCACTCGATAACCTCTGTCATCCGGTATCGGTTATAAGAGATGCGGAGGAACTTGCAGCAGATGCATTTCATGCAGAACATGCATTTTTGATGGTGGGAGGAACTACTTCTGCGGTGCAGAGCATGATTTTGTCGGTCTGTAAGCGAGGGGATAAAATTATCCTCCCGCGAAATGTACATAAAAGTGCCATCAATGCATTGGTGCTTTGCGGAGCAATTCCGGTTTATGTGAATCCGGAAGTGAATCCAAAACTCGGAATTTCTCTTGGAATGGAAGTGCCGTGTGTGGAGCAGGCAATCAAAGAGAATCCGGATGCAGTTGCAGTGCTTGTGAACAATCCGACTTATTACGGTATCTGTTCGGATATCCGTTCTATCGTAAAGCTTGCACATGCGCATGGCATGAAAGTGCTCGCAGACGAGGCACATGGAACACACTTGTATTTTGGAAAAAATCTTCCGGTTTCAGGCATGGAAGCCGGTGCTGATCTGGCAGCAATCTCCATGCATAAGTCAGGTGGAAGCCTGACGCAGAGCTCCATTCTGCTTGTAAACAAAGGTGTCAATGCAGATTATGTCAGACAGATCATCAATCTCACACAGACTACAAGCGCATCGTATCTTCTTCTGTCAAGCCTTGATATTTCAAGAAGAAACCTTGCGTTAAGAGGTGAGGAATCCTTTGCCAAAGTGTCCGAGATGGCAGAATATGCAAGAAATGAGATCAACAATATCGGTGGATATTATGCTTATGGGAAGGATCTGATCAACGGAACCAGCATCTACGACTATGATGTGACAAAGCTTTCTATCTACACGCTTGGTATCGGGCTGGCAGGGATCGAAGTGTATGACCTTCTTCGCGATGAATATGATATTCAGATCGAATTTGGGGATATCTGTAATATTTTGGCCTATATTTCCATTGGAGACCGGACACAGGATATTGAGCGCCTGGTGGGGGCGCTGGCAGATATCGCAAGACTGTATAAAAAAGACAGGGCAGGACTTTTATCCGGTGAATATATAGCACCGAAAGTCATCCGTTCACCACAGGAAGCTTTCTATGCGGAAAAGAAATCCCTTCAGATCCGTGAGACAAACGGCTGTATTTCCGGTGAATTTGTCATGTGCTATCCGCCGGGAATCCCAATCCTGGCACCGGGTGAGATGATTACAGATGAAATCATCGAATATATCATTTATGCGAAGGAAAAAGGCTGCTCCATGCAGGGAACGGAAGATCCGGCAGTGGAACATCTGATGGTGCTGGTGTAAGAGATGAGTGATCCCGGAGAAAACGGTGGAAACCGGGACAGGGAAGGAGAAGCAGAAAAATGGAAATGTGGTTTTCGGAGCTTCACACATCGAATGTAAAGCTCTCAATGAGAATTGAAAAACAATTATTCAGCGGTAACAGTGACTGCCAGAGGATCGATGTTCTGGAATCGGTAGAATTTGGCAAGTTTCTGGCTTTGGATGGAGATATCCTTTTTTCGGAAAAGGATGAATTTATTTATGACGAGATGGTAACGCATGTGCCGATGGCAGTACATCCGGACGTGCGTCACGTGCTGATCATCGGTGGCGGTGATGGCGGCGTTGCAAAAGAACTGACACAGTATGATTCCATAGAAAAGATTGATGTTGTGGAGCCGGATGAGATGTTAGTGGAAGTCTGCCGGGAGCATTTCCCGGAGCTTGCATGTGGTCTGGATGATCCGCGTGTGAATGTGTATTATCAGGATGGACTTCGTTTCCTGAGAAACAAAACAGAGGAGTATGATCTGATCATCAATGACGCAACCGATCCATTTGGGCATACTGAGGGACTTTTTACCAAGGAATTTTACGGAAGCTGCTATAAGGCGTTAAAAGAGGACGGAATCATGGTTTATCAGCATGGAAGTCCATTTTATGATGAGGATAAGGAAGAGTGCATGAAGATGCACCGCAAGGCATTCCGGGCATTTCCGGTAAGCCGCGTATATCAGGCACATATCCCGACCTGTTCGTCCGGCTACTGGCTGTTTGGATTTGCTTCCAAAAAATATCACCCACTCAACAATCTGCGCGTGAAAGAGTGGAAAAAATTACATATCAAAACAAGATATTACACAACGAATCTTCACCGGGGAGCCTTTATGCTCCCGAAATATTTAGAAGATATGTTAGAGGACGAGGAAGACCGGTAGAGAGAGCGTGTTATCGAAAATTTTGTTAAGTTTGAACAATTTAGAGAAGATATGAGTAGTTTCGCAATTATCTAAAAAACAATAACGTAAAAAAGGAGAGAAAAAATGAGCAGAGTAATGATTATCGGATGTGGAGGCGTAGCTTCCGTAGCAATCGCAAAATGTTGCCAGAACAGTGATGTTTTCACTGAGATTATGATCGCAAGCAGGACAAAATCCAAATGCGATGCAATGAAAGAAAAATTACAGCCAACAACCAAAACAGTCATCACAACCGCACAGGTAGATGCTGACAATACAGAGGAGCTGATCGCACTGATCAACGAATACAAACCGGATGCAGTTTTAAATGTGGCACTTCCATATCAGGATCTGACGATTATGGATGCCTGCCTTGCAACAGGAGTGGATTATATTGACACCGCAAACTACGAAGCAGAGAACACAGATGATCCAAAATGGAGAAAAATCTACGAAGAGCGCTGCAAGAAAGAGGGATTTACAGCATACTTTGATTATTCCTGGCAGTGGGCTTACAAGAAAAAGTTTGAAGATGCAGGTATTACAGCAATCCTTGGAAGCGGATTTGATCCGGGTGTAACAAGTGTTTATTCCGCATATGCATTAAAACATTATTTCGATGAGATCCACTACATTGATATTTTAGACTGCAACGGCGGCGACCATGGTTATCCATTTGCAACGAACTTTAATCCGGAGATCAATTTACGAGAAGTATCTGCAATGGGTTCTTACTGGGAAGATGGTCACTGGGTAGAAGTAGAGCCAATGTCTATTAAGCGTGAATATGATTTCCCGGAAGTTGGAGAAAAAGATATGTATCTGCTTCATCATGAAGAGATTGAATCACTTGCAAAAAATATTCCGGGAATCAAGAGAATCCGTTTCTTCATGACATTCGGACAGAGCTATTTAACACATATGAAATGCCTGGAAAACGTTGGAATGCTTTCCACAACACCGATCAACTTTGAAGGAAAAGAGATCGTGCCGATCCAGTTCTTAAAAGCATTATTGCCGGATCCTGCAAGCCTTGGACCAAGAACGGTAGGAAAAACAAACATCGGATGTATTTTCAAAGGTGTAAAAGACGGAAAAGAAAAGACCATCTACATTTACAATGTATGCGATCATCAGGAGTGCTACAAAGAGGTTGGTTCTCAGGCAATCTCCTACACAACAGGAGTTCCGGCTATGATCGGAACAATGATGGTAGTAGAGGGACTCTGGAAAAAACCTGGTGTATTCAATGTAGAGGAGTTTGATCCAGATCCATATATGGAAGCACTGAATAAATGGGGACTTCCTTGGGTAGTCTGCGAGAATCCGCAGGAAGTTGAGTAAGAATTTGAAGAAAACGAAGATACAATGCAGTTGATATAAGTAGGCTGTGTTTGCAAAATTGTTCTGACAGAATGTAAAATGTCGGAAAGCAATGACAGAAAAAGGAATGAACAGACAGAATGAGAATTGAAGAATTAAAAACACCGTGCTATGTCATAGATGAAAAACAGTTGAAAAAAAATCTTTCCATTCTCCAGAAAGTGGAAAAGGATACCGGATGCAAAATCCTTCTTGCACAGAAAGCCTTTTCCTGCTTTTACGAATATCCGCTGATCGGTCAGTATCTCAGCGGAACAACGGCAAGCGGACTTTTTGAGGCTCGTCTTGGAAAAGAGGAAATGGGAAAAGAAAACCATGTATTTGCTCCGGCATATAAAGAAGAGGACGTGAAGGAACTGGTAAAAATCTGCGATCACATGGTTTTTAATTCTTTTTCGCAGCTGGAAAAATACAAAACTCTCTGTAAAGAGACCAGCGTGGGAATTCGTATTAACCCGGAGTGTTCCACACAGGGGGATCATGCGATCTATGATCCATGTGCAAAAGGCTCACGCCTCGGTGTGACATTTGCGCATTTTAAAGAGCAGTTTACGGATGAGATGTATGATTATGTGGATGGACTGCATTTTCACACGCTCTGTGAGCAGAATGCGGATGATCTTGCAAAAACCTTAGAGGCGGTAGAAGAAAAATTCGGCAGTTATCTTTACAAAATGAAATGGCTGAATTTTGGCGGCGGACACCATATTACAAGAGCAGATTATGACATCGAACTGTTAGAAAAATGCATTCTGCACATGAAGGAAAAATATGATCTTGACATTTATTTAGAACCGGGCGAAGCGATTGCATTGAATGCCGGATATCTTGCCACAACCGTTATGGATGTGGTAGATAACGATATACAGACGTTGATTCTGGACGCATCCGCAGCATGCCATATGCCGGATGTGCTGGAAATGCCGTATCGTCCGCCACTTCGCAGTTCGGGAATGCCGGAGGAAAAGAAGTATACTTACCGGTTATCTTCCTATACCTGCCTTGCAGGCGATATTATTGGGGATTATTCTTTTGACGAAGAGAAAAAAGTGGATGACAGACTGTATTTTGAGGATATGGCGATTTACTCCATGGTGAAAAACAATACATTTAACGGAATCCCGCTGCCGGATATCGCAGTGATGGATGAGAGTGGTGAATGTAAAGTGATCCGCAGTTTTTCTTATGAGGATTTTAAAGGAAGACTGTCATGAGAAAGTCCGGCAGGACGAAAGAACATGTGACAGGATGAGACAAATTTGCTATCACTCGCTACCTAAAGAGGTGGGAGTCTTCTCGACTGAGATAAAAGATCCATGGAAAGACAACACGGAAAAAGGCAGGAAAACAGAAGTATGAAGATAGAAAACAGAACTCCTCATCAGGATGGATTTTATATGCCGGGGGAATTTGAACCGCAGGATGGTGTGATCTTAATCTGGCCGAAACGTCCGGGTTCGTGGCCATATGAGGCAAAAAAAGCCAGAAAAGTATTTGCAGAGATTGCCAATAAGCTGGCAGAGACAGAAAAAGTATATATGCTGACAGAACCGGAAACGGAAGCAGCGGCAAGAGAGCTGCTGTGTGAGAATGTAGAAATTTTAACAATTCCGACAGACGATGCATGGGCAAGGGATGTCGGACCAACCTTTGTGACGGATGGAAAAGAAGTCCGTGGAATCAACTGGAGCTTTAATGCCTGGGGCGGAACCTATGATGGCCTTTATCAGGACTGGCAAAAGGATGATAAGGTTGCAGAAGAATTTTGTAAACAGACTGGTTATGACTATTATGATGCGGCTCCTTTTGTGCTGGAAGGCGGTTCTATCCATGCAGACGGACAGGGAACGGTGATCGCAACGGAAGCCTGTCTGCTCAGTAAGGGAAGAAATCCGGAACTTACGAAAGAGCAGATCGAAGCAAAATTGCAGGAATATCTTGGTGCCAAGAAGATCATCTGGCTTCCAAACGGAATCTATCAGGATGAAACAAATGAACATGTAGACAATGTCTGTGCATTTATAAAACCGGGTGAGGTTGTCCTTGCATGGACAGATGATGTGAGTGATCAGCAGTACGCACTTTCAGCAGAAGATCTTAAGGTTCTTGAACAGGAGACAGACGCCAAAGGAAGGAAGTTCCGTGTGCATAAAATGCCAATCCCGAAGAAACCTGTCTGTATTACAGAAAAAGAGCTGGCAGGTTACGTGTTTGAAGAGGGCGAGGATACAAGAGAAGCCGGAGAACGGTTAGCGGCAAGCTATGTGAATTTTTATATTGGAAATAAAGTTGTCCTTGTGCCGCAGTTTGGAGACGAGCATGATGTTCTGGCAACAGATTTATTGCAGAAGCTGTTCCCGGAGCGTGAGATCGTGCCAGTCTTTGCAAGGGAGATCATCATTGGCGGTGGCAATATCCACTGCATCACACAGCAGATACCGGTGCGCAGATGACGGATAGCAGGAAATCATATAAAGTATCGTTGCAAGACAGATGGAAAGATAAAAATGCCGGATTTCAGAACAAACAGGAATAGAACGAAAAAGCATGGAAAATATTAAGAAGCGGGAGACAGCATATTATGAGCAGAAAACGTAACGTCACAGTAGCCGCAGTTCAGATGAAATGCAGCACACATGTGGAAGAAAATATCGCAAAGGCAGATGCACTTGTCCGGGAAGCGGCAGAAAAAGGAGCACAGATCATCCTTTTGCCGGAGCTTTTTGAAAGACAGTATTTTTGTCAGGAACGCAGATATGAATACTATGAATTTGCAAAAAAAGTGAATGAAAATGATGCGGTAAAACATTTTTCTGCACTGGCAAAGGAATTGTCTGTTGTGATCCCGGTCAGCTTTTATGAAAAGGATGTGAACCGCCTGTTCAATACTGTTGCAGTGATCGATGCAGACGGAAGCAATCTTGGCATATACCGCAAGACACATATCCCGGATGACCATTATTATCAGGAAAAATTTTACTTTGTTCCGGGAGATACCGGATTTCAAGTGTTTGATACAGCGTATGGAAAAATCGGTGTCGGCATCTGCTGGGATCAGTGGTTTCCGGAGATAGCAAGAGCCATGGCGGTCAAAGGAGCAGAGCTGCTCTTTTACCCGACCGCAATCGGCAGTGAACCAATCTTAGAGTGTGACAGCATGCCGCACTGGAGAAGGGCGATGCAGGGACATGCAGCAGCAAACCTCATGCCGGTGATCGCAGCAAACCGTATCGGAACAGAAGAAGTAGTTCCATGTGAGGAAAACGGCGGACAGAGATCAGCACTTACATTTTACGGATCCTCTTTTATCACAGACCAGACCGGAGAACTTGTGGCAGAGGCAGATCGCAAGACGGAACAGGTGATACTTGCAACGTTCGACTTAAATGAAATGCAGGAGAACCGTCTTTCATGGGGAATCTTCCGGGACAGAAGACCGGAGTGCTACGGGGATATCTGTAAATAAGCAAAAGGACGCATGAAAATACCCTCTTTACTGGACAAACCAGTAAGGAGGGTATTTTATGCGTCCCTTTGCTTATTGTGGATACAAGAGTGGTTATACTCCATAAAAAAGTGCCTTTAGTATCTTTTAGTAGCCAAGTTCCTCTCCAATTAAAATAACTTTAATCCTTCCCTGAATACCGCTTCGTCTTGTGATCACGACCTGATTGCAGATACAGTCAGGAGAGAGGCAGTCGGCACAGACTCCGGTGACAGCACATGGTGTCTGCTTGTTCAGACGTACGCAGTTCATAGGAGTTGCGGTTAAGTGGACACGGTCAACAGCTTCTGCAACGTCCTTTGCAACCTTGTTCATTCCGGCAAGAATAATGACATTTTCAGGACCATAGATCAAAGCAGCGACCCGGTTTCCATTACCATCGATATTGACTAATTCTCCATCAATTGTCATGGCGTTGGTGCTCATGAAATAGTAGTCAGCCATCAGTGCGTCGTGGAATATTTTTCTGGAATCTTCCGGCGTCTTACAGACAGCCCGGTCTAAAAACTCAATATCGGCTGAACGCAGTGCATCCATCATGCCGGTTTCCTCTAGTGTCATGGAGCCGCCGTGAGCCACGACTGCACCGGATGGCAGGAAAGAAAGTGCTTTCTCTACGGCTTCTTTTGCGGTCGGGTAGTAGTATGCTTCCATTCTTCTTTTTTCAAAATTTTTGATCATGGTATTGGCGAGTGTTTCGTAATATTTTGCTTTTGGTGTCATATGATCCTTCTCCTCCTATATAACTCTTTGACTTTTATTATAAGCGGATTTTTTCGTTATGCAAGCGCTATTAAAATAATTGAAAACGATCAGATTTTCTTCTATTAACAATTCTGAAACAAAACTCAAACAAATTCAAAATAATATATGTTATGATGTAATCAATGGACAATGATAGAAACCAGAAAGGAACAGAAAAATGATACACATTCTTGTAGTGGATGATGATAAAAATTTAAACCAGACGGTCTGCACCTATTTAAATGACTGTGGATTTGAGGCAAAAGGCGTTTTGAGTGCGAACGAAGCCTATGACGAGATGTATAACAATCTCTACGAGCTGATCATTTCCGACATTATGATGCCGGAGATCGACGGATTTGAATTTGCGGAGACAGTGCGTCAGGTCAATAAACAGATCCCGATCCTTTTCATGTCGGCTAAGGATGATCTTCCTTCCAAACGGAAAGGATTTTTAGTTGGAATCGATGATTATATGGTAAAACCGGTGGAGTTAGCAGAACTTGAGATGCGTGTGAGGGCACTGCTCCGGAGAAGTAATATCGAGATGGAGCGCAAACTTATTGTCGGAAATCTGGAGATGGATGCGGACGGCATGACTGCAATGATAAATGGGGAGGAGATACCGGTCACAACACGCGAATTCAATATTTTATATAAACTGTTGTCTTACCCGAAAAAAACATTTACAAGGGCACAGCTTATGGATGAGTTCTGGGGGCTTGATTCGGGAACGAGCCTGCGGGCTGTGGATGTCTATGTGACAAAGCTCCGTGACAAGTTTTCCACCTGCGATGGATTCGAGATCAAAACTGTGCGTGGACTTGGATACAAAGCGGTATTGCTATAGAAAGGGATTGCCTGAAACCATGAACAAATTGAACCATACCAACACAATCAAAAATGACCGTTTTCCATCGTCCCTGTTTCTGGTGTATTTTCTCGTATTGCTGTTAATGTCCGGTATTCATACAGGAATTATCGTAGGTATGAATGCACTGGGGTGGAACAAAATCATACAGGTAATTTTACCGCTTGGTTACTGGACTGTTGTGGCAGTTGGATTGACACTTTTTACGAAAAATGTGATCCGGAAAAGCTATGAAAAGCCAATGCATGACCTGGCAGATGCAACAAAAAAAGTGGCAGAGGGCGATTTTTCAGTGTATGTTCCGACACTTCACACCGCTGACCGGCTGGATTATCTGGATGTCATGATTATTGATTTTAATAAAATGGTGGAGGAACTCGGCAGCATTGAGACGTTGAAAACAGACTTTTTCTCCAATGTTTCCCATGAGATCAAGACGCCGCTTGCAATTATCCAGAACAATGCGGAGCTGCTCTGTATGGAAAAGAAGCCGGAGAAACAAAAAGAATATGCCGAAGTGATCTTTCAGACTACAAAGCGTCTGTCGGAACTTATCAGTAATATTTTAAAACTGAACAAGCTTGAAAAACAGGCGATCACGCCGGTAGCAGAAGAGTACGATCTGTGTGGACAGCTTGCGGAATGTGCCGTGAATTATGAGCCGGTGTGGGAGAAAAAAGATATTGGATTTGATGCAGATATGGAAGATTCTGTAAAGATCACGGCAGACGCTGCGTTGATGGAGTTAGTCTGGAATAACCTTTTTTCTAATGCAGTGAAGTTCACAGAACCGGGAGGAACGATAAAGCTGACTGAGCAGTCGGATGATTCTGAGATCCGTGTGTCGGTGGAGGATAACGGCTGCGGAATGACGGAAGAGACAAGGAAACATATTTTTGATAAATTTTATCAGGGGGATACATCCCATGCAATGGCTGGAAATGGACTTGGACTGGCGCTTGCCCTGCGTGTTTTGCAGTTAAATGATTATAAAATCGAAGTGGAAAGCGAACCGGGACGCGGCAGTAAGTTTACGGTGATCATTCCGAAGAGGTAGAATATTGGATAACAGACAGAAAGCGAATTTCTGGGAAAGCGTAGAAAAATGAGTGAGTTTGAGAGTTTTGATTATACGAAAGTGACGGTTGCCGAGAATCAGATGTCACAGTATATGGATGGCTACGAGCATTTTGGATGGAAGGTGGATTCCAATGTACCCATAGAAAAAGGAATGGGAAAAGTAACGATCCACTTAAAGCGGAGCAGGACTGTTTTAAATAAAATGGAACTGACACGGTTACAGAGACATTTTGAGGCGTGCATGAGTGAGATTGTGGCGCTCGAAAATTCCACAGAATCTTTTGCAATGATCGCGGCACTGACCAGTGGGGTTTCAGGCTGTGCATTTATGGCGGGTTCGGTATTCGCTGTGACGGCTGCAAAACCGATCATCTGGCTGATGATTTTGCTCGCAATCCCGGGATTTTTTCTGTGGGGAATCGCATATCCGCTTTATAAAAATGTGAAAAAGTGGAGAGCGGAGAAAGTGAAGCCTCTCATTGAGGCAAAGCTTGATGAGGCGGAAAAAGTGTGCGAGAAAGGGCATGCACTGCTGTAACTGCAACTTATGCCACCACACAGCCGACTTATGCCAGAAATCTCCATTTTCCAAAAAAAATGATAAGTTTATCTCACAGCAATCCATTACGGATGAAAAGAGAAAACGAATTTTTGGAGGAAAAAAAGATGATGAAGAAAAAAGTATTGGCAATGATGTGTGTAGCAGCAATGGCAATCGGCATGACAGCATGTGGCGGGGAGAAAGCAGCAGAGACTCCGGCACAGTCAGAAAGTTCCCAGACACAGGAGACAGAAACACAGGCTGCAGCGACAGAAAGCGAAGAAGAGACAGCAGAAGGAGCAGTCTTAACAACAGATTTACTTTTTAATGATGCAGATGAATTTGTAAATTATGTACCATTTGCACCAATTGGAAATTCTTATGCCGAGGCAATGATGCAGGTGACAGGATATACATATACCTTTATTCCGGATGGCGATACGTATACATTAGAGCTTGTATATGAGTGTGGAACACCGGGTGAAGATACTACAATGTACATGAAGAGAGATTATACATTTACCGGAACATGCACAGCAGATGGAGACGTATATACGTTAGACACACCAGAGCATTTCACAATGACACAGGAGACGGCAGGTCAGTTCGCTGCAACAAGCGGTGAAGGTGGAGCTGATTTCTGGGGACCAAACGGACTTACAATTGATGAGACCTACACAAACGATGACAACTACAACGGATTGACTGCAGCTGATATTCTTGCAGCATTCCAGCCTTGCAAAGCAATCGTAAACGGAGATGCTTTAAGCTTTGAGGAAGTAGAGGGCGCAGAGGATGGTGAAACAACAGAAGCCGTTGAAACAACAGAAGCAGAATAAGCGCGGAGGGTTCTTATGAAAAAGCCAAAATATCGTTTGTTTACGATTTTATCTGTGGTATTCCTCATCCTTGGAATCTTAATGACAACGGTTGGAGGACATTTCAGCACGGTGCTTACGGTTGCAATGGAAGGCTCTACGACAGATAAAGAGACAGCAGAAATGACATATGCAGACGGATTGGCAATGAATGTGGAACTTGAGGAAGAAGGTCTGGTCTTATTGAAAAATGAGAACCAGACACTTCCTTTATCTGCAGGAAAAGTCAATGTGTTTGGAGAACATGCTTCCAACATGGTCTACAACGGTTCCGGTTCTTCCGCAGGAAATGCGAACGGCGCTGTGACCATCAAAGAAGGGTTGGAGGAAGCAGGACTGGAAGTGAATAAAGACCTCTGGTCTTATATCGAGAAAAATACAACTGCCAATAATGACACTTCCGTTCATGAAGGGAACGAAGTAGATATTTCCGGTTATCCAATCAACGAAATGTCAGTAGACCTGTATACCGGAGATTACAGTTTTGAAAAATTAAAGGAATACTCCGAGAATGCGATCGTAGTCATTGGACGTGTCGGCGGGGAAGGACAGGATCTTCCGCGTATCGGATTTGGAGAAGATGGCACAGAGAGCTATCTGGAACTGAATGAGAACGAGAAGAATCTCTTAAAAACATTAAAGGAAAAGGGTTTTAAGACAACTGTTCTTATCAATTCCTCTTATGCGATGGAGCTTGGCTTTATTGATCAGGCAGAATATGGAGTAGAGGCAGCTGTCTGGATCGGAGGTCCTGGAATCGCAGGTGCAACCGCAGTTGGCGAGGCACTTACCGGGAAAATCAATCCTTCAGGCAGACTGGTAGATACTTATGCATATGATCTGACTACCCAGTCTACGTATTATACATCTGATTATAATTATTACTATTCAGCTGAGGATGCAGCCAAGATTTATGGCGGATTTTCCAATTATTCTGAAGGAATTTATGTAGGATATCGCTGGTATGAGACTGCAGATGCAGAAGGTTACTGGAATAATATTTCCAATGAGTACGGAAATGGCTATGATGGTGTGGTGCAGTATCCATTTGGATATGGCATGTCTTATACTACATTTGCACAGAAAATTACTACCGCAGAAGAAAAAGATGGAGTTGTGAACTTCGAAGTGGAAGTGACGAACACCGGAGACACTTATGCAGGAAAGGATGTTATCCAGCTATACTGTGAGACCCCTTATACACCGGGTGGCACAGAGAAGAGTAAAGTGGTGCTCTGCGCATTTGAAAAGACTGCATTGTTACAGCCGGGTGAAACCGGAACTTACAGTTTAAGCGTTGCGTTAGAGGACATTGCTTCCTATGACGAGACAGCGGCAGACGGAAATGGTGCATATGTTCTGGATGCTGGTGATTATGCATTTTATCTGAGTGAAAATGCACACAGCTGGTCAGCAATTGACACACAGGATGCAGAAAAATATTTTGCATATGCGTTAGACAGCCAGATTGTTTATGACGAGAGTAACAAGCGTTCCTCTGACGAGATAGTGGCTTCTAACCAGTTCTTGGATGCAGAAAATGATATTCCGAAACTTTCCCGTGCGAATGGATTTGCAAATGCAGAGGAGACCATTTTCAGTGAGATCGAGGATATCGCGCTGGAAAAAACAGATACCATGTATGATCTGCTCATCAACAAATCGTCCGAAGCAGGGGAGTATCAGGGAGAACTCTTAGATAATACAACAGGAGCAGACAAAAAGTATACCATGGATGATATGGCAGGTGTCCCATATGATGATGAAAAATGGAATGAGTTCGTAAGCCAGATGTCTGTGGAGGATATGATGACACTGATCGGCACAGGCGGATGGTCTACGGCTGCGATTGACAGTATCGGAAAAGCGAAGACGACCGATATTGACGGACCGTTTGGATTATCTAATTTCGTACAGAACGAGCTAGGTAACAGTGAGAGTGTCTGTGTTTCCTACTGCAGTGAGGTAGTTGTTGCATCGACCTGGAACAAAGAGCTTGTAAACCGGTATGGACAGACGGTTGGCAATGAAGGAAATGCAACCGGAGTGTCAGGATGGTATGCACCGGGAGCAAATCTGCATCGTTCATCCTTCAGTGGACGAAATCCGGAATACTATTCGGAAGACAGTTACTTATCAGGTGTGATGTGTTCCAATATGGTTGAGGGAGCATTGTCCAGAGGACTGTATGTTTATGTAAAACACTTTGCATTCAATGATCAGGAGGCAAACCGTACGAATAAAGAAAATTGCTGGATGAGTGAGCAGACTGCCCGTGAGATCTACTTAAAACCGTTTGAGATGGCAGTCAAGGATGGCGGGGCAACCGGACTGATGGCTTCCTATATGTGGTTTGAAGGAAAATGGTGTGGCGGTAATTATAATTTAATGACCAATGTTGTACGGAAAGAGTGGGGATTTACAGGAATGGTTGTCACAGACAATTATTGCGGAACATGGATGAATCCAACAAAAGCAATTATGGCAGGAACAGATCTGATTTTAAGTAATGCTTCAAGAGAGGTAGATGCATCTGTTGCATCAACAGATGAGGGAATCAGTGCCATGAAGGCTGCCTGCAAAAATATTCTATATACAATTTCTGATGCAGCCGGTAAACGTGAGATTGTAGCACGTGCAGGATTTGACTGGTGGAGGCTGACTTATATCGGCACGCAGATTATATTCTACGGATGTGCAGCACTGTTTGCGGTGATCGCATACATTAAATACTGGAAATGGTTAAAAAATGCAGTGACTGTTGAAGTGGAAGAAAACAAATAAATAAGTTACAATAAAGGCATAGAAAATTCTATGTCTTTATTGCGTTGGGGAAAGGTATAAAGAAGCGATGAAATTTGCCATTATAGATGACGAAAAGAAAGCAACCGATCTGATCGAAACATATATAACAGAGTTTGTAACAGAAAATCATTTTGAGATTCAGACCAGAGTGTTCAACAATCCTGTAGAATTTCTGGAGTCCTACACAAAAGACTACGATCTTGTCTTTTTAGATGTGGAAATGCCAGGATTAAATGGAATTGAGACCGCAAAAGAACTAAGGCACATGGATAGCAATGTTGTGATTATGTTTATTACAAATATGGCTCAGTATGCAATCCATGGATATGAGGTGGAAGCAGTGGATTATGTGTTAAAGCCGTTAAGTTACGCAGATTTTGAAATGAAAGTGCAGAAAGCTCTGCGTTATATTGCAAGAAATGAAGATGCAAACGTGAAATTATGTACAAAAGATGGAATGGTACATCTCGCAGTTTCAGATATTTATTATATAGAGGTAAGAAGTCATTATCTCATTTACCATACGACAAGAGAGGAATATATGGTAAGAGGAGTGATGAAAGAGACGGAGGAGCAGTTTGCAAAATATCATTTTGCAAGATGCAGTCATGGTTATCTGATCAATCTGAAATACGTGCAGTCCGTCAACGGAAATATCGTGACAGTTGCGGGTGAGGAGATTACCTTAAGCCGAAGTAAGAAAAATGATTTTATGGAATCGTTTGCACGTTATATTGGAGGTATGCAGTCATGAGTGGACTGGACATTTTTGAAGAATTAAGATATATCATCGAACTTTTGCTGGCGGAATACATGTTTGCTTACTATTTTGCAAAAAAGAAAAAAGGATTTGGATCGTTCATGGCGGCAGGTGAAGTGTTGTTATGTATAATTTCGGTTTTCTATATTTTTATCCAGCAGACAGTTGTGGCTTATAGCAATGAACTGATTACCGCTATTGTCTCATGTGTGTGGTATATCGGACTTTTGTTTTTGACAATGCTTTTCATCAAAGTGTGCTTTGAAATCAGTTACAGTGACATGCTATTTATTGCAATTTCAGGTTACGCGGCAATGCATATTGAGTATGTTATGGTAAATGAGGTGCTGGTATTGGGAATATGGCACTATTTGCAGACAAATCTTCCATTATATATTCTCATTTGTATAGTTACGTGTGGATTGTGGTATGCACTGATCATGCACATTTTTGCGGCGAAGTTGAGAGCCTGCGATGGAAAGTTATATGAGGATACGAAAGAAACGATAGGATTGTTTTTAGTGTTGCTTATCGTATTATTATTTGGAACATTTACATGTCAGAGTGTTTTTCGTGCAGATTATCGTAATAATGTGGGGAATGTTAATTATCTTGGTGCTCTTATGGATTTTTTTATCTGTACGTTGGTTTTAGTTGTGCAATATAGTGCGTTCCGTATCAATACTTTGAGTCGGGAAAAAGAGATTGTAAAGCAGCTTTTGTACGAGCGGCAGAAGCAGTACCAGCTCTCCAAGGAAAATATTGAAATCATCAATCATAAATGTCATGATCTGAAACATCAGATTCAAGTATTAAAACATGCGGATTCCAAAGATATGCAGCAGTATCTTGCGGAAGTTGAGAATTCCATTATGATTTACGACCATGTGGTGGAGACAGAAAATGAAGTGTTAAATACGATCCTTTCGGAAAAGAGCCTTTATTGTGAGAAACACCAGATCACGCTGACATGCATTGCAGATGCTGCACCATTGGATTTTATGAGTGTAATGGATATTTATGCACTCCTCGGAAACGCACTTGACAATGCAATCGAGGCGGTCAGTAAATATGAAGAAGTGGAGAAACGTGTGGTAAGTCTTACAATTTCATCAAAAAATGATTTTTTATGTATACAGACAAACAATTATGTAGATGAAGAGCTGCAGTTTAAGGATGGACTGCCGCTTTCTACGAAGAAAAGAAATCGGGCTTATCATGGTTTTGGAATGAAGAGTATGAAACATCTGACAGAAAAATACGGTGGCACACTAGTAGTAAGCCAGGAGAAAAATATTTTCATGTTACAGATCATTCTGCCGATGCCGAAGGAATTTGTGCGGTTGTTGAAAGAGAAAAAGAAAAATGATCTTTAATTCTTATCTGCTGTTTGGGAGTATCAGTACAGTCATTTTTCTCAATCATCTCACATTTTAATAATTCCGAAACAAAACAGAAGCAATTCGCAAACAAAACCTCTCTATGATACAGACAACAAATGAAACACAGATCATTACAAAAAAGAGAGGAAACATAAAATGAGCGAAACATTATATTTAGTAACAGGAGCAGCAGGATTTTTAGGAAGTCATGTATGTCATCAGTTGTTGGAGCGTGGAGAAAAAGTGAGAGCATTTGTTCTTGATGGTGATCCGGCAATCAAATATATTCCAAAAGAGGCAGAGATTGTAAAGGGAGATCTCTGTGATATCGATTCACTCGAAAACTTTTTCAAAGCACCGGAGGGCACAGAGACAATCGTGCTCCATGTGGCAAGCATGGTCAGTGTCAATCCTGATTTTAATCAGAAACTTGTGGATGTGAATGTGGGTGGAACCAAAAATATCATCCAGAAATGTTTAGAACACAAAGAGTGCAAAAAACTTGTCTACGTAAGTTCTACCGGAGCGATTCCGGAACTTCCAAAGGGACAGAAGATCAAAGAGGTAAATGAGTTTGATGCAGAGAAAGTCGTGGGCTGGTACAGCAAGACCAAGGCGATGGCAACACAGGCTGTTTTGGATGCAGTGAAAAAGGAAGGATTAAACGCATGCGTCGTACACCCGAGTGGTATTTTAGGACCACAGGACTATGCAGTGGGGGAGACTACAGGAACCATTATTAAAATCATCAATGGCGAAATGCCGATCGGCATGGGCGGAAGTTTTAACCTCTGTGACGTGCGTGACCTTGCAGCGGGCTGTATCGCAGCAGCCGATAAAGGACGAAAAGGCGAATGTTACATTCTTGGAAATGAGGAAGTAACGTTAAAGAAAATGTGTGAACTGTTAGACAAAGATCTTCACTGTGGTACCTGTAAATTTTATCTACCGCTCGGATTGGCAAAACTGCTCGCAAAGCAGATGGAGAGAAAGGCAGCGAAAACCGGTGCGAAAGCATTGATGACGACATTTTCTGTCTACAATCTGGAACGCAATAATGCATTTGACTATTCCAAGGCAGAAAAGGAACTGGGCTATCATACAAGAAGCTATGCGGAGACATTGCATGATGAGGCAGTGTGGCTTAGAGCAGAAGGAAAAATTGCATAAAAGGCAGTGGAAAGGAAAAAAGTTTATAACGGAGATTTTTGTGATATGAAAAAAGTATGTGTTGTAACCGGAGGCGGCTCCGGAATCGGTTTTGCAGCTGCAAAAGAGGCAGCAAAAAAAGGGTACTATGTAATGATAGTTGGACGAAATGAAAAAAAACTTGCAGGTGCAGTAGAAGAATTGAGAAAAGACGGATGCGAAGCAGAAGCGTATAGCTGTGACGTTTCAGACAGGGAACACTGCTTTGCATTGGCAAGGCATGCGGCAGAATGTGGGGCAGTAAAGGCCGTGTTGCATATTGCCGGAATGAGTCCGCATATGGGAGATGCGGAGAAAATCATGCAGGCAAACGCACTTGGAACCGTCAATATCAACGATGCATTTTTTGAAGTGATCGCAGAGGGCGGCTGTGTGATCGACACAAGTTCCACTTCTGCTTACATGGCACCGTCGTTTATTATGCCAAAAAGGGTTTATCCGCTTGCATGTACAGACCGGAAGCTTTTTATGGATAAAATGATGAAAAAAGTAAAAATGTTTCCACGGAAAACAAGAGAGGGTGTCGCCTACAGTATGAGTAAGCATTTTACTATCTGGTTTGCAAAGCAGGATGCAGCACGTTTTGCCAGAAAGAATGCCCGGGTGTTAAGTATTACGCCAGGAAACTTTGAGACACCGCTCGGAAATCTCGAAAAAGAGGAAGCGTCCACCTATCTGAAATTTGCGGCAATCAAGAGAAATGGACTCCCGGAGGAGATTGCACCGCTTTATGTTGCACTGATCGATGAGAGGTTAAGTTATCTGACCGGCACAGACATTCTCTGCGATGGAGGCTGTATCGCAGGCGGAGCCAGTGCCTTTGCGAGATAAAAGTCATAGTAATTAGCCAATCAAATTGAATCAATTGTATTTTTATAAAGAATCCGCTATACTGAAACAGATTTAGTATAGTGGATTTTTTGCATTTGGGAGAACATTTTGATTACAGTAGCAATCGCAGAGGATGAAGCGGCAGTCACAAGGAAGCTGACGAATATGGCGCAGGATGGAAAAACATGGGAGAAGATGAATGCATAAAATGAATTCAAAAAAATCCGCAGATTATTGCAGTCTGATAGAAAATGTAAAAAACAAATATCGAAAAAATCCTATATACACAAAGAACCTGACACTTGGCTGGTGCGATTTACGTCAGGGAGAAGATTTGTGTCAGGAAATTAACCTATGGACATATTGGCAAGGGAGAGATTACGCCAAGAAGACACCACATATTAAGTATATGCTGATAGGTCAGGATTTTGGACCGCCTGAAAAGGAAGAGATAAAGGGTACGATTGCAAATGTCCGTAAGATGAATGATGGTATAGATGTGATGTTCCATGAACATGTAAATTTGGAAGCAAGGGATTCACAGACGGATAAAAATATTGTCAGATACTTTGAGCTGCTTGGAAAAGAAAAAATTGATGAGCATAAATATACGGATTTGTTTTTCTGCAATTGTAATTTTGGCTATCGCAGAGATAAGTATTCTGGAAATATAACCAGAAAGATATTGGCAAATGATATTGCCGAAATAAAATCATTGATTGACATTATAGAGCCGGAAAACATAATCTGTTTGGGACTTGATACCTCTGTGGTTGTAATACAAACTTTGATTGATAAACAGTTTTCTTGTAATAGATTATCTGAACTTATAGGAAATGGCGAACCTTATATTTATGGAGAAACATATATATACCCTGTAGCGCATCCGGGGTATTGGGGTACAAGAACAAGAGGGAAAGATAATGTTATTGCAGATTGGATGAGAATTAGACGGTAATGGGTGCCACAATGCCATTTAAGATTGTCCGAGACGATATAACAAGAGTAAAGGCAGATATAATCGTAAATACTGCTAATTCAAATCCGATATGTGTAAGTGGCACGGACCTAGCAATATATGAGGCGGCAGGAAAAGAAAAACTTCTCGCAGAAAGAGCACGTATGAGTGCCTTAAATTAGCATATGATGAGAAAATAAAAAAATATTATCAACTTGAAGAAGACGGAAGTCTCATAGGAATTAGAGGATATAAAAATGAATCTTACTGAATTAATTAAATTATTAAAAACTGCAAGCAATGCTGAAGCGATAGATAAACACAGGGAGGACATTGCAGAATTAATACCAGTAGTAAGAATAATGTTTCATTATGACCAGAAGAATCATGCTCACCAATATGATTTATGGATGCACTCTTTGAATGTTGTGGCAAATCTTCCAAGAGGTTGTGATGACGACATGTTGTATCTGGCGGCACTATTTCATGATATAGGGAAACCTGATTTGCAATGCAGAGGAGTAAAAGCGGATGATCCTAATATGCATTATTACGGTCATCCCAAGAAAAGCTTGGAGATATTAGATACTGTAATCATTCCTTTGCTAGATCAAAAAGGTTATGAGATTTCCTGTATGGATATTAAGCGACTTAGATATTATGTTGAATATCATGATGATCATGTAAGCAAAAAACTGAAACATATTAATCGACATATGAAGATGGTGTGTTTTGACGAATTTCAAAAGCTTATGTTGTTACAGGTTGCTGATGCAAAAGCACACATTCAGTTGCCAGTTATTGCAGAAAGAGTAGAAATATGTAGCGCGCTTGCAGGACAAGAGGGAGAAGAACTTTACAAATTGCACCTGAAACAGAGAAGATAAAAATATAAAAATAAAGTTTGACCAACTTATAGAAAGTGCAAATCAGAATTACTTTTTATAGAATTGTTAAGGAGTGCTCAAACGAAATATTGAAAAAGTGTATAAAAATATCTAAAAATCATTGGAAAAGTGCTAAAAAATACCTTCAAATGAGATTGACAAAAAATTATCAAAGTAGTATAGTGAGAATAACGGAAAATTGACAGAATATATATTTTGTCGCGAATTGAGGAGGAAAGAACCATGGGAGAATTCAAAAATTTGAAATTAGAAGTTGAAGATGAGGTTGCAGTCCTTACCATTAGCCGTCCAGCAGCACTGAACGCATTAAACAGTGAGACTTTGGATGAGTTAAATGTTGCTCTCACAGAGATTGAAGAGAGAGATGACATCAAGGTTGTAATTTTAACAGGTGGTCCGGATAAGAAAGACAATGCATTTAAGTCATTTGTTGCTGGAGCTGACATCGCAGAGATGGTTAACTTTACTGCAGCAGAAGCAAGAGCATTTGGTATGAGAGCGTCTGTTCCATTCTTCAAGTTAATGAATATGCGCCAGGTAACAATCGCTGCTGTTAATGGTTTTGCACTTGGTGGTGGATGTGAGATTTCTATGGCATGTGATATCCGTATCGCATCTGATAATGCAAGCTTTGGACAGCCTGAGACAGGACTTGGAATCATTCCTGGATTTGGTGGAACACAGCGTTTGGCAAGACTTGTTGGTATGGGACGTGCAAAAGAAATGATCTTTACCTGTGATGCTATTGATGCACAGGAAGCATATCGTATCGGCCTTGTAAATAAGGTAGTTGCTAAGGAAGAACTTATGGATACTGCAAAGGCTATGGCAAAGAAGATTTGCAGCAAGGGAAGCTATGCTGTATCTGTTGCTAAGGCAGCAATCAACAATGGTTATGATATGGATATCAAGAATGCTGTTGAGATGGAAGCAAATCTCTTTGGTGTAACATGTTCTACACATGATAAGACAGAAGGCATGAGCGCATTCCTTGAGAGACGTGCAGCTGATTTGACAGATTTCTAAAATATTGGGTTTACTAAATTAGGACATAAGATGATTGGATAATAAAAGACCGCGAGTCTTTCAGATGAATTTACCATTTGGAAGGTTGGCGGTCTTATTTTTTGGACAGGCTATGATGGAATGTGAAATCTTAAGAATTTCTGAATAATGATGGAAGCACACCAAACGACCGTCCGGATATGATATACTTGGCATATAAAAGCAGATGATGCTATCAAAAGTGCAATTTGTGACACAAAACAGAAAAAGCAAAAATAAATGTTATAATTAGGATAAAAGATGATAGAAGAAATGGACTTGTCGGTGCTCGTAACACCGACCTTGCAATGGTATGACCAGCACAAGCGGCAATTGCCGTGGCGAAAAGATAAGAACCCGTACCATATCTGGGTATCAGAGATTATGCTGCAGCAAACGCGCGTGGAGGCAGTGATACCGTATTATGAACGCTTTATGCAGGCTCTGCCGACAATTGAGGCATTGGCAGAATGCGAAGAAGATCCGCTTTTGAAACTGTGGGAGGGGTTGGGATACTATAACCGCGTTCGAAATATGCAAAAAGCAGCGCAGTTCCTTTGTGCGCAGTATGATGGACAGATGCCACAGACATACGAACAGATTGTGGCATTACCTGGAATTGGACCATACACAGCGGGCGCGATTGCATCGATTGCTTTTGAAGAACAAGTACCAGCTGTGGATGGAAATGTTCTTCGTATCTTGGCGAGAGTCAGTGAGGATGATCGTGATATTTTAAAAGAAGCAACGAAAAAACGAATGACGGCAGAGCTGCAACAAATCATGCCAAAAGAAGCCGGGGCATTTAACCAGGCACTGATGGAGATTGGAGCACTTGTCTGTATACCGAATGGACAGCCAAAGTGTGAGGAGTGTCCATGGCAGTCTTATTGTCAGGCATGCAAGCATGAAACGTATGATAGATTACCGGTAAAAACAAAAGCAAAGCCGCGACGTATCGAAGAAAAAACAGTCCTTTTGATACGGGATGGAGAAAAGATTGTTCTCAGAAAACGACCGCCGAAAGGTCTTTTAGCAGGACTTTATGAATTGCCAAATCTTCCGGGATATCTGAAAGAAGAGGAAGTGCTGACTTTTGTGCGTTCACAGAATTTGGCGCCGCTGCAGATTAAAAAACTTCCGGATGCAAAGCACATTTTTTCACATATTGAATGGCTGATGCAGGGATATTTGGTGCAGGTGGCAGATGTGGATAGTTTCCATAGTGATGAGGCACTTTCCAAAGGTCCGGAGGACTATTTGTTGGTCGAAATAGAAAAGACAAAGAATGCATATGCGATTCCGTCAGCGTTTGATCGATACGCGACCTATATTGCGCTTCGTGATTGAGGCGTGTGATTGAGGAGGGAGATTGCTTTAAAATAAATGCTTTATTTTACCAAAGCTTTATGTGTATAATAAGAAACGGTTGTTAGGAGGAGAAAAATGAAGATAGTTTCCTTTGCGATTCCGTGTTATAACTCGGAAGGCTATATGTCAAAGTGTATAGAATCTTTACTCCCTGGGGGAGAAGATGTAGAAATCATTATTGTAGATGATGGTTCAAGTGATCGGACAGCAGAGATTGCAGATGCTTACGCGGCAAAATATCCCACGATCATCAAAGCGATTCATCAGGAAAATGGCGGACATGGTTGCGCGGTAAATACCGGGCTTGCCAATGCCAGCGGTCTGTACTTTAAGGTTGTAGATAGTGACGACTGGGTAGATGCCGAGGCGTATGCCCGAGTATTAGAGACGCTGAAAAAGTTTGTTGCAGAAGATACACTGGTGGATATGCTTTTGACGAACTATGTATATGAAAAAATTGATGGTGACTATCATCACCAGCGTAGAATGATTTATACACTTTTGTTTGATCAGGAAAGGATTATGAGCTGGCATGATATGAAGCGCAATATCAAGGGATTTACCATCCTGATGCACTCTGTGACATATCGTACACAGATGTTGCGTGATTGCCACTTAGAATTGCCAAAGCATACATTTTATGTGGATAATCTGTTTGTATATGAGCCACTTCCGTTTGTAAAGACAATATATTATTTAAATGTAGATTTTTATCGTTACTATATTGGCCGTGACGGTCAATCTGTCAGTGAAAAAAATATGATCAAACGTATCGACCAGCAGTTGTATGTGAATAAACGTATGGTAGATGCATATGATTTGTGGGCAATTGAGGAAGAACATCTGCGTGAGTATATGTTATCCTACTTAGAGACAATTACGGTTGTTTCTACCTGTATTGCCTATGTGTCAAACGATCCGGTGAATTTGAAAAAGGCAAAAGACCTTTGGAAATATATCAAAAACAAAGATCCAAAGACCTATCGCCATTTACGTTGGGGTGTGCTTGGGCATGCTATGAATCTGCCGGGCAGATTTGGACGACATCTTTCGGTAAGAGCATACAAGATTTCTCAAAAATTCATGGGATTCAATTAGAAAAAAGCCAGTTCCGGTCATGTGATATGCTCCCTGTCAAGTAGACAGGTTAAATATCATGACTGGTACTGGCTTTTCAGATTTTGTGCTACATAAAACGAAGCAAAGGGGTTAGTGACTTATTCTGGATAGAAGAGACTGCTTCATATCGTATAACTTTTGTGACAGGTCTACATGAATCTGGGAAGGGTTGATAAAACGCTTGTTTTCATCCCAGAGCGTATCTTTTTGCGCGTTGCAAATCCGTTGGATTTCCATCACAGATGGTGTGTTGTAAATGCGTTTTCCGTCTTGGATGACTGGAACGAGCATTTCTGTCATGGTGTAGCTGTCACCGGAAAGTGTTGTTTTTTTCCATGGTTCGTTTGGATCAAAAAGCGTCATTTCTTCTGAAACATCAAAGGTTTCATCGGCAAGGCAAATCAAATCAGCCTTAATCTTACCATTTTCCTTATCATAAATACGGTAAAAGGTTTTGTTTCCCGGATTGGTGACTTTCTCGGTGTTTTCGGACAATTTGATCTTCGGAATAAAATTGCCATCGTCATCAGAAATGGCAGCTAATTTGTATACACCGCCAAAAGCAGGGCAATCCTTGGAAGTGATGAGATTCGTACCAACGCCCCAGGAAGTGATGGTGGCTCCCTGACTCTTTAAACTCTGAATCAGATACTCATCGAGGTCATTTGATGCAGAAATGACGGCATCTTCAAATCCAGCGTCGTCTAGCATGCGACGCACTTTTTTGGAAAGGTATGCAAGGTCTCCGCTATCCATACGAATGCCATAATTGGTCAGTGGAGTGCCTGCCTGACGCATTTCAGTAAACACACGGATGGCATTGGGAATGCCGGAACTTAATGTGTCGTAGGTATCGACAAGAAGCGTACAGGCGTTGGGATATAAACGAGCATATTCTTTGAATGCCGTGTATTCATCTGGAAAACTCATAATCCAGCTGTGTGCATGTGTGCCTAAAACGGGAACATCAAACATTTGCCCGGCAAGTACGTTGGAAGTGCCCTTGCATCCGCCTATAATGGCAGCTCTTGCTCCATAAGTACCGCTGTCAGGACCTTGTGCACGGCGCAATCCAAATTCCATGACACCATCGCCGGCAGCAGCATAGCAGACACGTGCAGCTTTGGTGGCAATCAGACATTGATGGTTCATGATATTCAAAATGGCAGTTTCAATCAACTGCGCTTCCATAATCGGAGCGATGACTTTGATGAGTGGTTCTCGCGGAAAAATAACAGAGCCTTCTGGTACAGCGTAAATATCGCCGGAAAAATGAAAGTCTGCAAGATAAGCCAGAAAATCTTCATCGAAGATATGGAGACTGCGCAGATAATTGATGTCATCATCATCAAAATGCAGATTTTCAATATACTCGATTACCTGTTCGACGCCGGCGCAGATCGCATATCCACCATCGGATGGATTGGTGCGGTAAAAGGCATCAAAAACGACGGTACGGTTGTTGTTGTTTTTGAAATAACCCTGCATCATTGTCATTTCGTATAGGTCTGTAAGCAGGGTGAGATTTAGTGTACTCATGAAAAATCCTCTTTTCTAATACGTTAAAAATATACGATTGTCTTCCATTATAATCCACTTTTTACGAATAAGGAAGAAGAAATGAGGGATGGAATTTTCAGACTTTTCGTGGTAAGATTAAAGGTAAATTCCGAGAAAGCATGGAAAAACATATGAACCGACAGAACTTACCGAAAATTTTATCCGTGATCAGCATGTTATGTGGTATTCTTGCACCATGTCTGGTCTGTTATTGGTATGTGGGACTATTTTTAGCACTTGTTGCTATAGGTTTGGGGATATATGTACAAAAGCATTTTGGAAGAAATCGTATGATCATAACGGCGTACATATGTGCAGGCATATATGTTGTATTTTTTCTTATGCTTGCAGCGGGTATGGGAGTGTATTATCATATGATAGATTTGCATAAGTAAAGAAATCATCTGTCGTATCAATTTTATACGATAGGAACTGACGAATAGAGAGTTGGAGGGAAAAATGGATAACGAGCATATGTTTGAAGAAGAGATGGAACAAAATAATAACGACAGCAATATGTATGGAGAAAATCAGACGACGAGTGATGAACAAACACATACGGAAGATACATCCTATGGAGAAACGCAGCAGGATAGTACGGAGAATCCTTATGGAAACCCATATGGTGATCCATACGAGAATCCATATGGCAACAATCAGGGATATCAGTATAATCCTTATGGCGGAGCACCACGTGAACCACAGAGAGGGCCTCATGGCAAGAAGATGAATGTGGGTCTTGGTATAGCATCACTTGTGATTGGTATTATATCCCTTATGTGTTTTTGTACAGGACTGAATGTGATTCTTGCGATTCTTGCCATTGTTTTTGGTATTGTGCAGCTTGCAACCTGCGAAAGCAAAGGACTTGCGATTGGCGGTATTGTGATGGCAGCCATTTCTATTGTGTTGACTGCGATTACGTATGGACTACTTTTTTCGAATGTTACATTTACGGATATGATGAAAGAAGAAGTGCAGCAGAACTTCCAGGATGATGAAGATGTACAGCAGTTTTTGGAAGACTATGGAATCCCAATGGATGGGGAAGATACATTGTAATCGATGCGTCTGCACCTTGACAAACGCATCTGTACTCAGTATAATTTTTAACGAAATGATTTTGACAAATGCGTTGAGGAAGACAGTACGCAGAGGTGAGAACGTCGAGCGAGTCGGGTATGGTGTGAGCCGATATTAGTATCTATCTGTGGAAGATCACTTCTTAGCAGCGGACTGAAGGAGTATTCTGGTAGGAAAGCCGTGCGTCTCTACGTTACAGAGAACATGTATGCAAAAGTGCGTGACACTTTTAAGTACAGCGTTATAGGTGGTATACGAAGCTTTCGTCCTATACGGGCGAAAGCTTTTTCTTTTATACACTGCATTTGTTCATTAGAAAAGTTTTAGAAAGGGAGATGGCTATGTATAAAAAAGTCAACACAGAGCTCAACTTTGTTGAGAGAGAAAAAGCTGTAGAAAAATTTTGGCGTGACAATGACATTTTCAAAAAATCTATGGAAAATAGAAAAGAGGGAGAAACCTATACGTTTTACGATGGACCTCCAACAGCCAATGGTAAGCCACATATTGGTCATGTAGAGACACGTACGATTAAGGATATGATTCCTCGTTACCAGACAATGAAAGGCAAATATGTGCCTCGTAAGGCTGGCTGGGATACACATGGTCTTCCGGTTGAGATTGAAGTAGAGAAAAAGCTTGGTCTTGATGGTAAAGAACAGATTGAAGAATATGGTATGGAACCATTCATCGAGCAGTGTAAGGAATCTGTATGGAAATACAAAGGTATGTGGGAAGATTTTTCAAATACAGTAGGATTCTGGGCTGATATGGATGATCCATATGTTACTTATGATAACAACTTTATCGAGTCTGAGTGGTGGGCACTTCGTCAGATTTGGGATAAAAAGTTACTTTACAAGGGATTTAAGATTGTACCTTACTGCCCTCGTTGCGGAACACCACTTTCTTCACAGGAAGTAGCACAGGGATACAAATTGGTAAAGGAGCGTTCTGCGATTGTTCGTTTTAAGGTTGTAGGAGAAGATGCATATTTCCTTGCATGGACAACAACACCTTGGACATTGCCATCAAACGTTGCACTTTGTGTGAACCCGGATGAGATGTATTGCAAAGTAAAAGCGGCAGATGGTTATACGTATTATATGGCAGAAGCACTTTTGGATAAGGTTCTTGGTTCTTTGGCCAAAGAGGGTGAGAAGGCATATGAAGTGCTTGAAACCATGAAAGGACAAGATCTTGAATATAAGGAATACGAGGCGCTGTTTGCATGTGCAGCAGAAGCCGCTGCAAAGCAGAACAAAAAAGGTCATTTCGTAACTTGTGATTCTTATGTAACTATGAGTGATGGTACTGGTATTGTTCATATTGCACCTGCTTTTGGTGAGGATGATGCCAATGTAGGACGTAAGTATGATCTTCCATTTGTACAGTTCGTTGATGGCAAGGGTGAGATGACAGAAGAAACACCTTATGCCGGCAAGTTTGTAAAAGATGCAGACAAGGATGTACTTGTAGACCTTGACAAAGAGGGCAAATTATTTGCTGCACCAAAATTTGAACATGATTATCCACATTGTTGGAGATGTGATACACCATTGATTTACTATGCAAGAGAATCATGGTACATCAAAGAAACAGCTGTAAAAGATGATTTGATTCGTAACAACAACACGGTAAACTGGATTCCGGAATCAATTGGTAGTGGACGTTTTGGTAACTGGCTTGAAAATATTCAGGACTGGGCAATTTCACGTAACCGTTACTGGGGAACGCCGCTCAATATCTGGGAATGTGAATGCGGTCATCAGGAATGTATCGGCAGCCGTGCAGAACTAGCGGAACGTGCCGGAGATCCAAAGGCAGCAGAAGTGGAATTACATCGTCCACACATTGATAACGTGACTTTCGTATGTCCGGATTGTGGAAAGACAATGCATCGTGTACCAGAAGTTATCGACTGCTGGTTCGATAGTGGAGCAATGCCATTTGCACAGCATCACTATCCATTTGAAAATAAAGAACTTTTTGAGCAGCAGTTCCCTGCACAGTTTATCTCAGAAGCGGTAGACCAGACACGTGGATGGTTCCATTCTTTGATGGCAGAATCAACCCTGTTATTCAATAAGGCACCATATGAAAATGTCATTGTCCTTGGCCATGTACAGGATGAAAACGGACAGAAGATGTCAAAGTCTAAGGGAAATGCAGTAGATCCTTTTGATGCATTAGAGACCTATGGCGCTGATGCTATTCGTTGGTACTTCTATACAGCAAGTGCACCATGGATTCCAAAGAGATTTTCCGGCAAACTGGTGCAGGAAGGTCAGAGAAAATTCATGGGAACGTTATGGAATACCTATGCATTCTTTGTACTTTATGCAAATATCGATGCTTTTGATGCATCAAAGTATACGTTAGATTATGAAAAATTAGCAGTCATGGATAAGTGGGTTCTTTCACGCTTGAACTCTGCAGTGAAGGAAGTAGATGATGACCTTGCAAATTATCGTATTCCGGAAGCTGCAAAGGCATTGGATGCTTTTGTGGATGATATGAGTAACTGGTATGTACGTCGTAGCCGTGAACGTTTCTGGGCAAAGGGAATGGAACAGGATAAGATCAATGCCTATATGACACTTTATACCTGTCTGGTTACCATCTGTAAGGCAGCTGCACCAATGATTCCATTTATGACAGAAGAAATCTATCAGAATCTGGTTCGAAGCGTAGATGCGAATGCACCGGAAAGTATTCATTTGTGTGACTATCCGGTTGTTAATGAACAGTGGATTGACACAGAACTGGAAACAAATATGGATGAGCTGTTAAAGATTGTTGTTATGGGTCGTGCATGCAGAAACACAGCAAATATCAAGAATCGCCAGCCAATCGGCCAGATGTATGTGAAGGCAGAAAAAGACTTGCCAGAATTCTATCTGGATATTATTGCAGACGAGTTAAATGTGAAGAAAGTCAGCTTTACAAGTGATGTGGAAGCGTTTACCACATATACCTTTAAGCCACAGCTTCGTACCGTAGGACCAAAGTATGGTAAGTTCTTAAAGGGTATCCAGCAAGCACTTGCAGAGTTAGATGGTAATGCAGCTATGGCAAGCTTGAAGGCAGATGGCGTATTACGTCTTCCGGAGGTAGATGCGTCCATCGAACTTAGCGAGGAAGATCTTCTGATTGCGATGACTCAGAAGGACGGCTATGTGACAGAGAACGATCCAAGCATGACGGTTGTTTTGGATACAAATCTGACAGAAGAATTGCTGGAAGAAGGATTTGTGCGTGAAATCATCAGCAAAATCCAGACAATGCGTAAGGAAGCAGACTTTGAAGTGATGGATCAGATCGCTGTATATTATCAGGGTTCTGAAAAAGTTAACAGCATCTTCACAAAGAATTGTGATACAATCAAGAAGGAAGTTTTAGCAACAGAAATTACTTCTGGCGACCAGGGAGAATATAAGAAAGAATGGAACATCAATGGCGAGACAGTTACTCTGGGAGTTTCAAAAAAATAATGAGATTTCTACGAAGAAAGGAGCCGGAAAAGATGGTTCATACTTTTGACAAGAAAGCATTTAAGAAGCAAATTAAGGAAAATGTCAAGCTTTTGTATCGTAAGGAGTTTGAGGAAGCGAATAATCAGGAGATTTATCAGGCAGTAGCCCTTGCAGTGAAGGATGAAGTAATTGATAACTGGCTGGCAACACAAAAGACGATGGAAAAAGAAGATCCAAAGACAGTTTTCTATATGTCTATGGAATTCTTGATGGGTAGAGCGCTTGGTAATAATATGTTGAATCTCTGTCACTATGATGAGATTTCAGAGTGCCTGGATGAGCTTGGTTTTGATATTAATGCAATTGAGGATGAGGAACCAGACCCAGCACTTGGAAATGGTGGATTGGGCAGACTTGCTGCCTGCTTTATGGACTCGTTGTCTACACTCGGATACGCAGCCTATGGCTGCGGTATCCGTTACCGTTATGGTATGTTTAAACAAAAGATTGAAGACGGCTACCAGAAAGAAGTACCGGATAACTGGTTGAAAAATGGGTATCCATTTGAAATCAAACGCCCGGAATATGCACATGAAGTGCACTTTGGCGGCTATGTGAGAGCAGAGCAGGGTGAGGATGGCAATATGCGCTTTATCCATGAGGGATACAGTTCTGTGATTGCCGTACCTTACGATATGCCAATCGTTGGTTTTGATAACAATATGGTAAATACCCTGATGATTTGGGATGCAGAGCCAAAGGAAGTATTCAGCCTCGAATCGTTTGATAAGGGCGAATATGATAAAGCGGTAGAAGAAGAAAATCTGGCGCGTAATCTGGTAGAAGTATTGTATCCAAATGACAATCATATCTATGGCAAGGAATTACGTTTGAAACAGCAGTATTTCTTTGTTTCAGCAAGTTTGCAGCGTATCTTGTGCAGATATAAGAAGCATCATACGGATGTGCGCAAATTATATGAAAAGGTTGCCATCCAGATGAACGATACACATCCAACACTCGCAGTGGCAGAATTGATGCGTCTGCTTTTGGATGAAGAAGGCCTAAACTGGGATGAAGCATGGGAAGTGACAACAAAGACCTGTGCATATACCAATCATACCATCATGGCAGAAGCTTTGGAAAAATGGCCAATTGAAATTTTCTCAAGATTGCTTCCGAGAGTCTATCAGATTGTGGAAGAAATCAATCGTCGTTTTGAGATTGAAATCAGAAATCGTTTCCCGGGAGACGAGGAAAAAGTTGCGCGTATGGGTATTATCCGAGATGGTCAGGTTAAGATGGCACATCTTGCAATTGCAGCAGGCTATTCGGTAAATGGTGTAGCAAAGCTTCACACAGAAATCTTAAAGACCCAGTCTTTAAAGGATTTCTATGATATGTATCCGGAGAAGTTTAACAATAAGACGAATGGTATTACACAGCGTAGATTCCTGTTACATGGAAATCGTCTGTTGGCGGATTGGGTGACAGATCATGTCGGGAAAGAATGGATTACCGATCTTTCACGGATGAAACAATTAGAACTCTATGCAGATGACAAAAAAGCCCAGCATGAATTTATGAATATCAAGTATCAAAACAAGCTGCGTCTGGCAAAATATATTAAGGAACACAATGGCATAGAAGTGGATCCGAGATCTATTTTTGATGTGCAGGTAAAACGTCTGCATGAATACAAGAGACAGTTACTTAACATTTTACATGTGATGTATCTGTATAATCAGATTAAGGAACATCCGGAAAAGGAATTCTATCCACGTACCTTTATCTTTGGTGCTAAGGCAGCAGCTGGATATAAGAATGCAAAGCTTACCATTAAGCTGATTAACAATGTGGCAGAGGTCATCAACAATGACAGAAGTATTGATGGTAAAATCAAAGTTGTCTTCATTGAAGATTATCGTGTGTCAAATGCAGAATGGATTTTTGCAGCAGCAGATGTGTCAGAGCAGATTTCAACAGCCAGCAAGGAAGCATCTGGTACAGGTAACATGAAGTTCATGCTCAATGGTGCGCTTACCATTGGAACGATGGATGGTGCCAATGTGGAGATGGTAGAAGAAATGGGCGAGGACAATGCATTTATCTTTGGCATGAGTGCGGAAGAAGTCATCGCACATGAGAAAAACCGTGACTACAATCCAATGGATATCTTTAACAACGATCAGGATATCCGCAAGATTTTAACGCAGCTGGTGAATGGTTTTTACAGTGGTAGCAATTCGGAATTGTTTAGAGATTTGTATAATTCGCTTCTGAATACGCAATGTACACAATACGCAGATACGTATTTCGTATTAGCAGATTTCCGCTCTTATGCGGCTGCACAGCAGCGTGTTATGGAAGCCTATATGGATGAAGCCGGTTGGGCAAAAAAAGCTATTCTGAATGTAGCAAATGTAGGCAAGTTTTCGTCTGACCGTACGATTCAGGAGTATGTAGATGATATCTGGCATTTGGATCGCATCAAAGTGAATAAATAATTTCTAGTAATATGACAGCGGTCACTTTTGTGGCTCGCTGTTATATTGCGTATTATAAAAAGGTGTAAAATACAAAATTTCGAGGTGTAAATTTTATGAAAACGGGTTTGATTGTCGAAGGAGGAGGCATGAAATGCGCATACAGTGCAGGTGTTCTGGATGTCTTTTTGGATGAGAACATTACCTTTGATTATTGCATCGGTGTTTCAGCAGGAGCGGCAAACAGTGCATCGTTTCTTGCGGGACAGCGGGAACGCAATATGCGCTATTACACGGAACATGTACAGGATCCCCGTTATATCAGTGTACGCAGTCTGTTAAAAACAGGATCACTTTTTGGACTGCAATATATTTATGGAACTATGACAAATGAAGGAGGCAAAGACCCACTCGATTATGATGCATATCATAACAATCCGACGGAGACATATTTGCCGGCAACGGATGCTATGACGGGACTGCCACACTATTTTAATAAAAATGAGATACGAAGAAATGAATACCAGCCGTTTATGGCAACATGTGCACTTCCGGTCGCCTGTCGTCCGATTTCGTATGAAGGACATGTTTACTATGATGGTGGTGTTTCAGATTCCGTACCGATTGCACATGCGATGGAGCATGGGTGTGATCGCGTGATTGTTATTTTTTCCAAACCAAAGGGCTTTCGTATGAAACCACAAGGTGGAAAATTGGCATATACGCTTGGATTACGTCACAAATATCCAAAAATCGTAGAAGATTTAAATCATAGACACGAGGTGTATAATCGCCAGATGGATATGGTGGATACGTTAGAAAAAGAAGGAAAGGTTATGACTTTTTGTCCGTCAGCAGATATCGAGATAGGTACTTATACAACGGATCCTGCAGTGATGATGCAGTTATATGATAATGGTATACAGGATGCGACAGAACAGATGGGTCAGATAAAGGAATTTTTATATGGAAAATAAAGTGTCAAATATGTGGAAAAGTTTTTTGCCAAGCATTGTTGTTTTTGCATTGCAATTGGCATTTTCTTATATCGGTATGTTTTTAGTGTTTTGCCTGCAGGCACATAATTATACAGGCGGAGGATTTAAGAAGTTTATCCAGAGCTATTATAAAGTAGTTACCTCAACGGATTTTAATGTGCTTGTGATGCTCGTTTATGCGGTGATTGCGACAGTTTTGTTTTCCCTATGGTATTACAAAAAAGTGCGTGATAAGGAAAAAGATCAGCCGGCTTTTGCAGCCTTTCAGAAGCAGCCGTTCTATTTTATTGCGGGAGCGTTGCTGTTGACGTTTGGCATGCAGTATTTATGCACGTATCTGAGCAACGTAGTAGCCATGTTATTCCCGGACTGGCTGTCTACGTATGAGGCATTGATGGATGGCATGGGCATGTCTGATGGACTTACCGTTCCACTTATCCTTTATACGATTATTCTTGGTCCGGTATGTGAGGAACTTGCATTTCGTGGGTTGACCTTTACTTACGCAAGACGGGCTATGAATTTTTGGGGAGCGAATGTTGTGCAGGCGTTTTTATTCGCAGCTATGCATATGAATCCTTTGCAGGCAGTGTATACATTCCTGTTTGGTCTTGTGCTTGGTTATTTTGTGGAAAAAGCAGGAAATCTGTCGATTGGCATCTGCTTGCATATTTGCTTTAATGCCGTTGGTGTTTTGAGTGGTGGACTTGCGATGGGCGGCAATGGACCGGTGCAGTTCTTCTGTATATTATTTGGGTCTATGGTGGCTACCTATCTGGGATTTTTATTACTCAAACGTTGTGTCACAAAGGAAGAAAATAACTAGAAAACGATTTGGAGGTAGCACTATGGAAGACAAAAGATATGCAATTCTTTACAGCAGTAAGACAGGAAATACACAGAAGCTCGCAGAGACGATTCATGCGGCATTGGGAGAAGAAAACTGTGCATATATAGGAAATGGAGCAGATGTCCAATTACAGGCAGAACGTCTTTATGTTGGCTTCTGGACAGATAAAGGAACCGCTGATGCAGCAACGCTCGAGCTGTTGAAAACACTAAAAAATAAAGAGATTTTTCTGTTTGGAACTGCAGGTTTTGGTGGGGCTGTTTCTTATTTTGAAAAGATTCTTACTGCGGTAAAAGAAAATATTGATGAGAGTAATACGGTGATTGGTGCATATATGTGTCAGGGTAAAATGCCGATGACGGTCAGAGCACGTTATGAAAAAATGAAGCAGGAAGCAAATGCTATGCCAAATGTGGATATGTTAATTGAAAATTTTGACAAAGCACTCACACATCCGGATGCAGACGATTTGCAGAAGCTGCGTGCATTGGTGCAAAACGAGAAGTAAAAGAACCGCGATTGGATTCGGAAGAAATCACGAGAGGAAAGAAGATGGCATTTGTACATTTGCATACCCATACGGAGTACAGCCTTTTGGATGGCTCCAATAAAATAACAGAATATGTTGCGCGTGTGAAAGAATTGGGCATGAATGCTGCGGCAATTACCGACCACGGTGTGATGTACGGTGTGATTGATTTTTACAAGGAATGTAAGAAACAGGGCATTCGTCCCATCTTAGGATGCGAGGTATATGTGACACCCGGTTCCAGATTTGACCGTGAATTGTCACATGGCGAGGACCGCTATTATCATCTGGTTCTTTTGGCAGAAAACAATACAGGTTATCAGAATCTAATCAAAATTGTATCCGCCGGATTTGTGGATGGCTATTATTATAAGCCGCGTGTGGATATGGAAATTCTGCAGCAGTACCATGAAGGGATTATTGCGCTCAGCGCATGTCTTGCCGGAGAGGTGCCACGTTTTTTGCAGCGTGGTATGTATGACGAAGCAAAAGAAATTGCGTTAAAACATCAGGAGCTTTTTGGAAAAAATAATTACTTTTTAGAATTACAGAGTCATGGAATTGATGCGCAGGAATTGGTAAACCAGCAGCTGGTGCGTATGAGCAAAGAAACAGGGATTGGACTTGTCTGTACCAACGATATTCATTATACCTATGCGGAAGATGCGGCACCACATGATGTCCTCTTGTGCATTCAGACGGGTAAGAAGTTAGCAGATGAAGACCGTATGCGCTATGAGGGTGGCCAGTATTTTGTGAAATCAGAGCAGCAGATGGCAGAATTGTTTCCATATGCACCACAAGCACTTGCAAACACACAGCAGATTGCAGATCGCTGTAATGTTGAAATCGAATTTGGTGTAACCAAATTGCCACATTATCAGGTGCCGGAAGGGTATGATTCCTGGACATATCTGAATAAGCTTTGTTTTGATGGTTTGCAGGAACGCTATGGAGAGAAGGCAGAGGAATTAAAACCGCGTCTGACATATGAACTTGAGACCATCCAGAAAATGGGATATGTGGATTATTTTTTGATTGTCTGGGATTTTATCAATTATGCCAGAACACATCATATCCCGGTAGGACCGGGAAGAGGAAGCGCGGCAGGAAGTCTTGTGTCTTATACCACAGGCATTACAAATATCGATCCGATTCGTTATAATCTTCTGTTTGAGAGATTCTTAAATCCAGAGCGTGTATCCATGCCCGATATTGATATTGATTTCTGCTTTAACAGACGTGGCGAAGTCATTGATTATGTTATTGAGAAATATGGCAAAGATTGTGTGACACAGATTGTGACGTTTGGAACATTAAAAGCAAAAGGTGTCATCCGTGACGTAGGACGTGTTATGGATATGCCATACAATTATGTAGACAGTATTGCAAAAGCAGTGCCGGATGATCTTGGGATGACGCTTACACTGGCGCTCAAGATGAGCCCGGATTTGCGTAGAATGTATGAGGAAGACCCACAGGTAAAGGTGCTGATTGATACGGCAAAACGTCTGGAAGGGCTTCCGAGACATACCGGTATGCATGCAGCCGGTGTCGTGATTTCCCAGAAACCAATGGATGAATATGTGCCATTATCGCGGGGCGGTGATGGAACGATTACGACACAGTTTGTCATGACAACCATCGAAGAACTAGGACTATTAAAGATGGATTTCCTGGGACTTCGTACACTTACCGTTATCGATGATGCGGTACAGTTGATTAAGAAGAATTATGGTGTGGCACTGGATATGGACCATATTGATTATGGAGATAAAAAGGTGCTGGATCTGATTAGTTCTGGTAAGACCGAAGGTGTTTTTCAGCTGGAAAGTGCCGGTATGAAAAACTTCATGAAGGAATTGCGTCCGGAGAGCCTTGAGGATGTCATTGCAGGTATTTCACTGTATCGACCGGGTCCTATGGATTTTATTCCTGCTTACATCAAAGGAAAAAATGATAAGAGTTCGATTGTGTATGACTGTCCGCAACTAGAGCCGATTTTGGCGCCGACCTATGGCTGTATCGTGTATCAGGAACAGGTAATGCAGATTGTGCGTGACCTGGCAGGATATTCCATGGGGCGAAGTGATCTGGTGCGTCGTGCTATGTCAAAGAAGAAGACACAGGTCATGGAAAAAGAGCGCCAGAACTTTGTCTACGGAAACGAAGAGGAGGGTGTAAAAGGCTGTATTGCCAATGGAATCAGCGAAGCCGTGGCAAATAAGATTTATGATGATATGATTGATTTTGCCAAGTATGCATTTAACAAATCACATGCAGCGGCCTATGCGGTAGTAGCATATCAGACTGCCTTTTTGAAATCCTATTATCCGGTAGAATTTATGGCAGCATTGATGACATCTGTTCTTGATAATGCCGGTAAAGTGGCAGAATATATTGTCGTTTGTCGGGAAATGGGAATAGAAGTACTGCCACCGGATATCAATGTTGGGGAAGGTAATTTTGCGGTAGCGGACGGAAAAATCCGATACGGCATGTATGCCATCAAGAGCATTGGACGTCCCGTGGTTGACTTTATCGTTACAGAAAGAACGGCACATGGTGATTATAAGACGATTGAGGATTTCTTAAAGCGTGTAAATGGAAAAGAAGTGAATAAGCGCGCGGTAGAAAATCTGATTAAGGCTGGGGCGCTCGATGGATTAGATGGCAACCGGCACCAGATGATTACGGTATTTCCGTCGGTCATGGACCGCATCAGCAGTGATAAGAAGTCTTCTATGGCAGGACAGATGACGTTGTTTGATATCGCGTCGGATGATGTGAAGGAAGAATTCGAAATCAAAATGCCGGATTTGCCGGAGTATGACAAGGAAGAGTTTCTTGCTCTGGAAAAAGAAGTGCTTGGCGTGTACATCAGTGGACATCCATTGGAAAAATATACAGAGATTCTAAAAAAGAATGTGACAGCCGGTTGTCGTGATTTTATGCTGGATGAAGAGACTGGAAAAGTTGCTGTTGCAGACGGTGCTGTAGTCATTGTAGGCGGTATGATTACAGATAAGACAATTAAATACACGAAAAATAACCAGACGATGGCATTTATTACGATTGAGGATCTTCTTGGAAGTGTAGAAGTTGTTGTATTTTCCAGAGAATACGAAACCTATCGAACGCTTTTGGAAGTGGATGGGAAGGTGTTAATCAAAGGAAGAGCACAGGCGCAGGAAGAGCAAAATGCAAAATTAATCTGTATGGAAATGCATGGATTTGACGAAGCGCGAAAAGAACTCTGGATACAGTTTACGACGAAAGAAGCATTTGAAGAACAACAGCAGACACTATTTAGCACTATTGCAGATATGGATGGTGATGATGGTATTGTTGTATATATATCCTCGATCAAAGCAATGAAACGCATGCCTGCAAATTGGAACATTTGTGTGAATGAGGACTCCGTGGGTAAAATCTCACAGATTTTCGGGGAACAAAATGTAAAAGTTGTGGAAAAGAATGTTGAATTTCAAAGAAAAAGATATTAGAATAGGGTTTGAGTGAATGGATTAAATGATTAGGAGGAAGTTACGATGGCAAAAGAAGTAGAGACAATTGGCGTCCTGACAAGTGGTGGAGACGCACCGGGTATGAATGCTGCCATCCGTGCAGTTGTGCGTCAGGCAATTGCCAGAGGTAAAAAAGTCAAAGGTATTAAGCGTGGATATGCCGGACTTTTGCAGGAAGAAATTGTTGATATGGATGCGCATAGTGTGTCCGAGATTATCCAGCGAGGTGGTACGATTTTACAGACAGCCAGATGTTTGGAATTCGTAGAGCCGGAAGTACAGAAAAAAGCTGCAGATATTTGTAAAAAGCATGGAATAGATGGACTCGTTGTTATCGGTGGTGATGGTTCTTTTAAAGGTGCGCAGAAGTTGGCTGCACTGGGTATCAATACCATTGGATTGCCTGGAACCATTGATTTGGATATTGCATGTACAGAATATACGATTGGATTTGACACGGCGGTAAATACTGCCATGGAAGCAATCGATAAGGTACGTGATACATCGACATCACATGAGAGATGTTCTATTATTGAGGTAATGGGACGTGGCGCTGGCTACATAGCACTTTGGTGTGGTATTGCCAACGGTGCTGAGGATGTATTACTTCCAGAGCGATATGATTATGATGAGCAGGCATTGGTAAATCACATCATTGCCGGCAAGAAAAAAGGTAAAAAACATCATATTATTGTCAATGCAGAAGGTATTGGTCATTCTGCTTCTATGGCAAAACGTATCGAAGCTGCTACAGGTATTGAAACAAGAGCAACCATTTTAGGTCACATGCAGCGTGGCGGCAGCCCAACATGTAAAGACCGTGTTTATGCATCAACTATGGGAGCGTTAGCGGTAGACTTGCTTTGCAAGGGAGCATCCAACCGTGTTGTAGGATATCGACATGGTGAATTCATAGATTTTGATGTGGACGAGGCTCTTGCAATGACAAAGGGAATTGATGAGTATCAGTTTGAAATCTGTAATAGTTTGTGCAATTCATAACATGAAAGGTACAAGGGTGATGCCGAGATGGTGTCACCCTTTTTTGAGGAAGGGACACTATGATTACAAGTACATCCAATAAACAGGTAAAACATATTGTGCAATTGCAGAAAAAAGCACGCATGCGCCGGGAAGAAAACGTTTTTATCGCAGAAGGTCCGCGCATGGTGATGGAGACGCCAAAGGATATGCTGCAGGAAATTTATGTGGCAGAGAGTTTTTCTGAGAACTGGGATGGACCGGTAGACGAGATTGTCAGTGATGCGGTGATGAAAGCAATGTCCGATACGCAGACGCCACAAGGGGTGCTTGCAGTTGTGAAACGACCATCCTATACATTAGAAGAGATTCTTGCAGTGCGGCCGGCACATTTACTTCTGATTGAAGAAATTCAGGATCCGGGAAATCTGGGGACAATGTTTCGAACAGGCGAAGGCGCTGGTATTACAGGTGTTATTATGCATAAGAATACAGTAGATCTGTTTCATCCGAAAACGGTGCGTTCAACGATGGGAAGCCTGTACCGTGTGCCATTTTATGTGGCGGAAGATTGGGATAAAACAGTGCGCGAAATTGCACAGGCGGGTGTGAATTTATATGCGGCACATTTGCAAGGCACGAAAATGTATGATATGTTTGACTATAGGTCTGACTGCGCTTTTATGATTGGAAATGAGGGAAATGGACTGACGGATGCAACGGCATCTTTGGCAGATGATTACCTGCGTATTCCGATGGAGGGCGCTGTGGAATCTCTGAATGCGGCAATGGCAGCAGGGATACTGATGTACGAAGTCAGCAGACAGAGAAGACAGTAGGAGGATGCGACATTGCGTATTTGGTTTAAGCAATGGAAAGATAGTCGTATGTTACGAGATCTTGTGATAGAAGACGACTCGGACGAGACAAGAACACACAAAGTTTTTCAGGCACTGGATACAGCTTGCTATGAGATGGATCTGGGAAGACCCTTGTGGCTGGATGTAACTGTGCGTGATTTTAAGCGCCAGGCAAAGGCGAGATTTACCAAAGATTGTTTTATGGAAGATGTTCCGTTTGATTATTTAGAGATTGATGTAATTGAGGAAGATTAAAGAAAACAGGGGGTAAAATAGTGGAACGTATGTTGATGCAGGATGATTCCGTGTTGTCATGGAATACAGCAATGTTAATTTATAATTCGGCATTAAAAGAGATGGGGACAAAGGTTGAAATTTTAAATGATGAATTTCAGCATGTACACCAGTATAATCCAATTGAATATGTAAAGACGAGACTGAAGACACCAGAAAGTATTGTAAAAAAATTAAAGCGTTATGGTTATGAAGATTCCATACAAAATATGATTGAATACTGTAATGACATTGCAGGCATTCGTATTGTATGTTCTTTTACATCGGATATTTACCGATTGGCAGATATGATTGGAAAGCAAAATGATATTACTGTAATATCCATTAAGGACTACATAAAGAATCCGAAACCAAGCGGTTACAAGAGTTATCATATGATTGTGACGATACCGATTTTTTTGTCAGATCGTATGGTAGACACAAAAGTTGAAATTCAGATTCGTACCATTGCCATGGACTTCTGGGCAAGTTTAGAGCATAAGATCTATTATAAATTCGAGGGGCATGCGCCATCTTATATCAGTCATGATTTGCAGGAGTGTTCAAAAATTGTATCGGAACTGGATGAAAAAATGCTCATGCTAAATGAAGCAATTTTAAAGGCAAAAGAAGAACAGGAAAAAGAAGAATAGGCACAGGCAAAGGAATAAGCAAGTGAAAGACACCCGGTTGGGTGTCTTTTTGTATATTGTTGTTTTTTGCATACATAAATAGGTTGAACTCTTGGCAAGAGAATGTTACAATGAGGATTGTACTAAAATAAATACATCGCTAAACGATGAGAGGTTTACATGGATGAGATGACAGTGAAGGCACTTGCCAAAATCAACATTGGATTGGATGTGACAGGAGTACGTGAAGATGGCTATCATCTGGTGCGTATGATTATGCAGACGGTTCACATGTATGATCTGGTTACCGTGTCTAAAAGCGCAGAAGCAGGTATCACAATGAAGAGCAATGCCAAATACCTGCCGACAAATGATGATAATTTATGTGTAAAGGCTGCAAAGTTATTGGCAGAAGAATTTGATCTGAAAGATGGAACACAGATTCGATTGAGTAAGCGTATTCCAGTTGCCGCAGGCATGGCTGGCGGAAGTTCCGATGCAGCAGCTGTTTTATATGGAATGAACCAGATTCATGGCTTAGGGCTTTCCAAGAAACAACTGATGGAACGTGGTGTGCGTATTGGAGCAGATGTGCCATATTGTCTGATGCGGGGAACGGCACTTGCAGAAGGGATTGGAGAAGAACTGACTGAACTTCCACCAATGATGCGCTGTCCTGTTTTGATTGCAAAGCCACCGATTTCTGTTTCGACCAAATATGTATATGAACATTTGGATGCGATTGAGAATCCAAAGCATCCGGATATAGACGCGATGATTGCAGATATTACTGTGGGGGATTTACATGCGTTGGGCTCTCATATGGGAAACATTTTAGAGGACGTGACGATTCAGAAATACCCGGTGATTGCACAGATCAAGGACTTGATGAAAGCAAATGGTGCCATTGTATCCATGATGAGTGGTAGTGGCCCGACCGTATTTGGCTTTTTTGAAGATGAAGCAACATTGCAGAGAGCAAAAAGCGCGGTAGAGGCATCAGGACTTGCCAATCGCGTACAGTGTACGACAATATATAACAATAGGAGATAAATATAATGAGCGAAGAATTACAGTTGGATATGGATTCCTATTTACCGCTGCGAGATGTGGTATTTAATACATTGCGCAACGCGATTTTACGAGGAGACTTAAAGCCTGGTGAACGATTGATGGAAATGCATCTGGCAAATAAATTGGGGGTAAGCCGAACACCGATCAGAGAAGCTATCCGTATGTTGGAACAGGAAGGGCTTGCTGTGACGATTCCGCGTAAAGGTGCGCAGGTTGCAAAGATGACGGAGAAAGATTTACAGGATGTACTCGAAATCCGTGATGCACTCGATGAACTTGCGGTAAGTATGGCAGCAGAACGCATGACACCGGAACAATTATTAGAACTGAAGGACTCCATGAAGGATTTTGAAATTGCGACGAGATCAGGTGATGTACGCAGAATCGTAGAAGCTGATGAAGCTTTCCACAATGTGATTTATCGTATGGCGAATAATCCAAAGCTGGAGAACATCGTTAACAATATGCGTGAGCAGACATATCGTTATCGTTATGAATATGTAAAGGGGAATAGTACCTACCATCAGCTCGTAGAGGAACATGCAAAGATTATTGATGGATTTGAAAAGAAGGATACAGATTACGTAAAAGAGATCATGCATCAGCATTTGGAGAATCAGATTGAAGCTGTGCGTGTTGTTATTCGGGAACAGGCATAATTTACAATTTATAAGACATACTAGAGACAGGCGAAAGCCTGTCTTTTTTTTATAGCAACGTATAAGCTGCGTCGGGCGTCCTATGTGAAGTATTAGAGGACAAGGCATGCGCAACTTCTGTCGGGCTGGGGCAGGCGAAGGATGAAACTGTCGACACCGTTAAAAACTCTGAAAAAGAAGGGAATGCCTTTGTCTATAAAAACTGTTCTTACAAGGTTCAACAGGTTTGGGAGGGGGTTCGCCCATGTGCAGATATGAATGCACAGTGAGTTAGAGATTCTAAGAACTTGCCATTAGATTTGCAACGAGGGCACCCTCCCATCACCTGTCGAAGCCGCGTAAGAACAATTTAACATCAGGCATTCCTCTTCTTTTCGAGTTTTAATAACGTCGTCTCCAAAGTTTCATCCTTCGCCTGCCCCAGCCCGACAGAAGTTGCGCGCACCAAAGTATATACCACTTCACACAGGGCGCCCGGCGTGGGGGAATGAGGTTTGGATGGAGCAAGACTATTCGTTTACAGGGGAGATTACGAAAGACAAACAGGCATTAAAGCAGATTTTTTCGCATTGCGACGATATTTTGCAGCGGGAAATGACCCTGGGCAGAAATCAGGGCATTTCATGTTTTTTAATTTATATTGAGATTACGATGTCATCGGTGATGTTCGAGACGACGGCAATTGGGCAATTTTTAAACCGGCTGTCATCTATGCCGGAAGAAGAAATCTATAAAAAACTGGGAGAAAACGGCGAAGGGCTTTCCGATTTTGTCCTTTATGATGATGCAAGGCAGGCAGCAGCAGGACTTTTGACCGGAGATGCCATTCTGCTGATTGATGGATTTGCACATGCAATGAAAATACCGGACAAGGGATATCCAGGCGCAGCCGTGCGTGATACGGATTCTGAAAAAGTGCTGCGTGGTTCCAACGAAGGGTTTCATGAGAATGTGAAAATCAATACTGCTTTGTTACGAAAACGTCTGCAATCACCGGATTTGAAGATGGAGAATTTAAGTCTTGGTGTGCGAACCAATACGCTTGTAACTGTCGTATACATGGAAGGAATTGTGAAAAAAGGTCTGGTAGACCATGTCAAAACACGTCTTTCTGATTTTTGGATTGACGGCATTTTAGATAGTGGTATGGCAGAACAGTTGACGGAAGAAACCTGGTTGTCTCCATTTCCACAAGTACAGTCCACGTTGCGTCCGGATCGGGCAGTGATGGCTGTTTTAGATGGGAAAGTGGTTGTTTTGTGCAATAATTCGCCAGCTGCACTGGTTGTTCCGGCGGACTACAATTCTTTTATTCAGACGGCAGATGATTATTACCAGAGACCGATGGTAGCATCCTTTGGTCGTCTGCTGCGTTATGTAGCCTCTTTTTTAGCAGTGGCTTTACCGGGTCTGTATCTTGCTGTGACGAATTTTCAGACAGGGATTTTGCCAACAACACTTTTAATGTCGTTTGCCGCGGCAAGACTGGGCGTGCCGTTTCCTGCTGTGGTGGAAGTGCTTTTGATGGAATTATCTTTTGAATTGTTACGCGAAGCAGGGGTGCGATTGCCCGGGGTTATGGGAAATACGATTGGTATTGTAGGAGGCCTCATTATTGGACAGGCGGCAGTGGATGCAAATATTGTCAGCCCGATTGTGGTTATTGTCGTTGCATTTACGGCATTGTGCTCTTTTTCTATTCCAAATGAAGAGTTTGCTGGAGCATTTCGTCTGCTTAAATTTTTTGTTATTTTTATGAGCGCCTGGCTGGGATTTTTTGGATTTTTATGGGCAATGCTTGCGATATTGATTCATTTGGCGCTGCTCAAAAGTTTTGGACAGCCTTATCTGCTTCCTTATATTGCGGTGCGAGGAGATGCCCAGACGCGTCATAAAGACACGTTGATTCGTTTTCCTCTGATGAGTCTGCTTTATCGCTCGGTGCATGCAAGGTGGGAACAAAAACGGAAATTCCGAAAAAAGGAGGATACGCTGCATGTGGATGAAAAATGAGAAAATATCATTGCGTCAATATAAAAGACTGCTCTTTTTTGATATGGTGGGCTTGGGGCTCGTATTGCTGCCGGATTTGATTGCGCGGAATGCAGCAAATGCCGGTGGTATGGTAATTTTTCTTGGAGCATTGCTTGCAAGTCTGTATGTCAGCACTCTTTTACAGCGCATGCAAGGTGGCGTTCGACCAAATAGTTTCTGGTATCTGCCCTATGGTATCTATTTGTTGATGGTGGGAGCCTACGGTCTGTTTTTGTTGACAGACCTGGTGCATACATTTTTGCTTCCGGAAGAATCTGTCTGGATTTTGTCTGTTATGATTCTTTTGCTGCTTTTATATAGCAGAAGGGCAGGATTAGAAGGGCGTGGGAGGACGTTTGAGGTCCTTTTTGTTCCCATGCTTGTTCTACTGCTCATTCTGCTTTTGCTTGGGACAAGCAGCCTGCGGGGAATGAATTTATTCCCGCTTCAGCTGAGAAAATATGGCTTTTCTTTTATGGGGTGGTATCCGGCTTTTTTGGTATTTTCTGCCTGTCAGTTTGCTTTTTTTATGGGCAAAGGATTAGAGGAGGGCGTGGACAAAGAAAGTCTTTGGAAGGGCACGTGCGAAATTATTTTTTTGTCAGCTTTCATTTTGTTTCTGACCTATGAAATGCTACTGGGATCTTTTGGCAGTCAGGCGCTTGGCGCAGCAAAAATTCCGATTATGATATTTACGAGTAATATTGTGATTCCCGGAGGTTTTTTGCGCAGACAGGAGGCTTTGGTTGCGGGTATTTGTTTTGTGGGACTGATTGCCTTTTGTGGGAGTGGATTACATTACGGCATTTATTGTTTGAAACAGGGGGTTACAAAAGAAATGCAAAACGTTATGCAGGAGCATAAGTGCGTAGATGTATTTGCATCTCTGGGAATGCTGTTTCTTGGACTGGCGCAGTATTATTATGGCAGTCGGACGAAAGGGCTTGGGGTGTGGTTGTTATGGATTTCTCCCGTTGCTTTGTGCCTTCCCTTTTTGCTGATGGAAGGAAAGTACAAAAAAGGAAAAAATAAGTGGAAGGTTGCTGCTATGTGTTTTTTCTTTTGCATTTTAGGGTGTGGCTGTAGTGCACAGGAATTAGAAAATAAAAGTTTTCCGATGGTTATGACACTAGGTGCTGAAGACGGGGAATGTGTGCTCACATATAAATATATGGATTTGTCGCGTGTTTCCGAAAAAGAAAAAACAAAGCAGGGGAGTGATGAACTGACGGTGCACGCGTCCACTGTGGTGGGAGCCATTCGTAAAATGGATGAAAAAAATGGAAAAATTATGGATTTAAATCATGTGAAGGTGCTTCTTTTAGAGGAAAGTTTTTTGGAAGATGAGATGTTGATGATGCAGTTGGTAGAAAAAGGGAATGGCGGAGTGGAATTGCCTGGGAATATGCTTGTATTTGTGACAAAAAATGTCGATGCCATCAGCCGTTTACAAGGGATGATGGACGAAGACCTGGGAAATTATCTGGCAGAACTTTTAGAAGAAAATCCCAATTATAATGATACGAGTGACGCAACATTTAAAAGTATGATATGTGATTGGTACAATGGCGGAGGTAATACCATTTTGCCGAGTCTGGGGGTTCAGGATGACTTACCGGTTGTAGACGGGTATTATCTGATGCAGACAGATGCAAGTGGCAAAAATCAGGTGCTTGCGAAGGTAAATGTGGAAGAGGGGCATGTGGCAGGTATGTGTAGTGGTGCAGTTGGCAGGATAGATATGGATGTGGATGGCGGGCAGATTCATTTGGAAAACGTAAAGGCATCATATGAGTATACGGCGCTGCGGGACGGCGTGGAGTGCTATGTGACGATTCGTGGTGATATTATGCAAAAGGAAAGTGCGCCAATGGAGGCGGAGAAACTGAAAGAAGAAGCCGCAGCATATTTTTCGGGAATGATTCAAAACGCATATGAAAAAAGAGGCATGGATTTGACGAATAGCTATGGGCATTTGCGGTGCCATGACTTGGATTTATATGAAAAGTACGAGGATCAGGTGATGAATTACCGGAAAGATTTATGCCTGCACACAGCATATCGATTCCGGGTGGTAGAATAAATTTTGAAAAAATGATTAAACGAAAGAAAAGGTTGCATACTGTGAATAAAGACATCTGGTAATAACAGATGAAAAATGTTTGAGAAAGAATGGGAATGAATGGAATGTATGCAAGAAGAAAAAATATAAGAATTTGTGTAGTGCTATTGTTTGTAGGGATGTTTGTGACGTTGGCACAGCAGCATCATCTGCAGCAGGATTATGCTAATGAAGTGCTGCGTTTTCATGTGATTGCAAACAGCGATGAGGAGGCAGATCAGGCATTAAAGCTGCAGGTGCGTAACTGTGTGGGAGCTTATGTCAGTACCTTGTTAAAAGATGCGAGAGACAAGGCAGAAACAGAAGCAATTGTGAGCGCACATCTGGATGATATTACAGCTGTTGCAAAAAAAGAAATTGCAAAGCAGGGATATACATATCCGGTGTGTGCTGCAATTGAACAAGTGGATTTTCCTGAAAAATTTTATGGAAAATATCATTTGCCGGAAGGGACCTATACATCTTTGCAGGTGCGTATTGGGCAGGCCCAAGGAGCAAATTGGTGGTGCGTGATGTATCCGAATATGTGCTTTCGCGACAATACATATGAGGTTGTCGGAACAGATGAAAAAGAACAGATGTATGAAGTGTTTACGCTTTACCAGTACAAAAAATTAATTGAATCTCCACATAAAGAAATACGTTTTCGTTATTTGTAGGTGATTTGCTGCGTGTTTTATAATAAAAACAGAGATTTAAACTGGGATTTTCGAGAGGGTTTAGTGGCGATGTTGTTATTGAAATTATGACGTGTGCGCCAAAAATAAAATGAAATTCTATTGACGCAAACAGAAATGCAGTTTATACTTTGCTTAATAAAGAATTATGGGGGACAGAATGATTATAGCAATGGATTTTTCGGAATATGAACCTAGCGGAAAGTATTATGGTGGGTCTGAAAGAAAAGAAGGAATTACTATTGATGAAGAAGACTATATGCTTAAGTTTCAGAAACAAACAGCGTTTGGAAAAAGGAATAATCATATATCTGAGTTTATAGGATCACATATATTCGAATTGTGTGGTATTGAAACACATAAAACATATCTTGGATATAGAGATGGGGAAGAGGTAGTTGCTTGTAAAGACTTTAATCTTCCAGGGAGGCAATTTGTGCCGTTCAATGATGTGGGAGAGAGTACATTAGATCAGGACAAGGAAACATATCAGTATAACTATGAGGATATCATGGAAATGTTGCAAGATAACTCAAAACTTACAAATGTACAAGAGACAATTTCAATGTTTTGGCGCATATATATTATGGATGCTTTACTTGGGAATTTTGATCGACATGGAGCTAACTGGGGATTTATAAAAGAAAACAATAGTTATAGGCTCGCACCAGTCTTTGATAATGGCTCATGCTTGTTTCCTAATCTTGTTGATGAGAATGACATGCGAGCGATTATAGCGTCTGAAGAGGAAACTGATAAGAGGGTTTTCAAATTCCCGACATCACAGGTAAAACTTAATGGAAAAAAGAGCTCTTATTTTGACGTGATAAATAGTCGTCAATTTGATGAATGTAATGATGCATTGAAGTATGTAATGTCAAAGCTGGATATGGATAAAGTTGAAGAGCTAATAGATGCGACTCCTTTGATTTCAGATATACAAAAACAGTTTTATAAACACATGGTTAACGCAAGATACAACAAAATTTTGCGGGATTCATTTGAAAAATTGGATTAAGAGGTGGAGAATGAGAGAAATAGAAACGCGAGGGGATATTTGCTTAAAGGATGATTACAATTTTACATATAAGGTTGCTGAGATCGTTTACACTGAACGGGAGGATGAAAGTTTTGTATATGAAATATGCCCAAACTATAGTGTGATCGGCCTTTTGGATTCTAAAGATTTTCAAGGTATTCCAGGATTAGATATGGATCTCAAGAAAAAATCTTATGTAAGAAAAAATGTTATTCCTGTTTTTATTAGTGAGCGTACTCCTGCAAAAAACAGAGAAGATTTATGGGAATTGCTTAAAGAATGTGATATGCAGTACTTAAATCAGTTGGAATGGTTAATAAGAACAAATACAAGGTACTCAGGAGATAAATTGTTTGTGCAAAGACCCCAAAATAAGGAAATCAAAGTAGAGTCAATTAAAATGTTGGGAAATCGAAGCGCAGTAATTTGTCGTAAAATGTTGGAAACAATTTGTTATGGTGATGAAGTGATATCACACACACTAACCATTAACGATAGGAACCGAAGGCAATATTTCGATTTGTTACTGGCTTTATACAGTACAGAACGAAAATATTTGGATGCACAAAGAAGCAATGGAATCAAGCAATCTGTGAAAAAAGGAAATTATAAAGGGCGACGAAAAATTAGAATTGATAAGCTTGCTGCGCAGGAAATTTTTTTGGATTATCAAAATAAGAAAATTAATAGTGCAGAGGGTGCTGAACTTCTAGCAGTTAGCAAATCAACATTTTTAAGAAGATATAGGGAGTTTAAGGAAGCGCGTTAATAAAAACCAATAATTTGCATTGAAAATCGCATCGGAAAATGGAGTGGAGCAGATGAGAGGAATAAGGTACAATAAAAAACAAAACATAAGAAAGACGAGAAGATAGCAATGGATAATCGCATCATCATAGAGATGACAACAACACAAACAGTGGATTCGCAGGAAGATAGAAACACACAGGAATATCATGGCAGATATCGGGAAACGGATGATAAGGTGGTCTTACAATATATGCATGTAGATGAAATTGGACGTACCCAGAATCGTTTGGAACTGGCAGAGCAGCACTGCTGTATGATTACCAAGGGAGATATGGACCGCACTATGGAATTTATACCGGGCAAACGTACAACAACATCCATGCGAACCCCGATGGGATGTATGGATTTGGATATTGTGACGCATGCCTATACGCTAGATGTGTATAAAGCAGAAGAACCACATATGAAAGTGGTGCTTGTGTACGATTTGTATAGTGGTGGAAACTTACTTGCAGAAAACAGGCTGGAGGTCAAGGTGAGACCGGCTTAGCTGATGGACGAGTGGTTGACATTAGCAAAATAGTTCCCTTATAATGAGTCTACGGATTCCTCTGAAGTTTACAAGGGGGAATTAGTTTGGAAAAAAGAAGAAAAACATTACAAGAATTAACATTTAAGGATAATTTTATGTTTGCAGCAGTAATGTTAGACGAAGAAAATGCTAGAGGTGTGATTGAGCGTGCTTTGGATATTGCTGTAGATCATGTGGAAGTATCTACAGAGAAAAGTATTGTATATAATCCAGAGTATAAAGGGGTACGGTTAGATGTATACCTAAAAGATGATAAGGAACGGCATTTTAATGTTGAGATGCAAATTGCAAACGTAGAAATATTCAAGAGATCCAGATACTATCATAGCCAGATAGATATGGAACTATTAGGGACGGGGATTGATTATGAAAATCTACCCGATACATATGTTATATTCATATGTGACTTCGATCCAGTGGGATTAAAAAAATATAAGTATACGAGGCGTCAAATTATTGAAGAAGAACCGGAATATCACTATAATGATGGAAGCCATACTGTATTTTTAAGTACTGCTGGGCAAAACGAGGATGATGTATCAGAAGAACTCGTTAAATTTCTAAAGTATGTGGGAGCTAACCTTGAAGAGAGTAATAAGGAATACAATGATGCATTTGTACAGCGCCTACAGAAATCAGTTGCGAAAATCAAAGACGATCGAGAAATGGGGAGGCGTTATATGTTATTAGAAGAATTAATGAAAGACGAACGTAACGCTGGAAAAGCAGAGGGTAAAGCGGAAGATTTAGAAATTGTAAGAAATCTTCTTGAAGAGACTCTTGATAAAAAAGATTTTCCTATTTCAAAGAATCTCAGAGAAAAAATTCTATCTGTTTCGGAAATTGCGCTTGCAATGAAAATGAATGTGATAATTGTTGGTGCAGATTCTGAAGAAAAAATCTGTAATTTATTAAAAGAGATAGAGTTTTAGTCAAGTCAAATCGACAAGTTTTCAAAAAGAATAACAGAGGAATCCGAAAAATGAGGTAGACTTTGCATGTGGCAGTTGTAAAGTAAAAAAGGCTTGTCCGAGCTGGACAAGCCTTTTAACGTATCATATTATTTGTCTTTGCTGGCATTGAGTTCTTTTTGCTTGCGAAGTGCCCAAGCGCGAAGCCCCTTTTTCTTTTTGCCATCATTAACTTCTGTCTTACCATGTAAACCACGAACGCTTACAATGTAAAGTCCGCTGACTCTGGCTTTTACTTCCTTCTTTACAGGAATATCATCAAAAATAGTAGCGTCACAAATCAGTGACATAACCTTTGGACCAACCTTTGCTTTAACGATTGGTAATTTGGACATCTTTGCATAGAAAGGTGTCTGTGCGATAACCTGTTCTGGCAGACCAGAATCTTTCATACGTAATTTCTTTTTGTCGATGATAAGCATGGTTACATTCTGTGCAGTTGCTTCAACCTGAGCATTTTGTTCTGCCTGTTTTTTCTCTGCTCTTTTGCCGAGAAAATACAAACCAATCATTACAGCTACGAGAACGACCAATACAACAATCAATACAATAAACCCTGTACTCATTCCGTAATCCTCCTAAAAATATCGGAGTTTATTGTAGCATTATTCGGACGAAAAAGCAATGGATGAGTCATATAGAAAGTGGGAATTGCATAAATATTAGATAGACAAAACCATTATGTGAGGAAAAAGCTAGAAAGGGGAGAGTATGGAACAGGCAAAAGTACAAAGAGGATGTGTGATTCGCAGCCTTTTGGTTATGTATATTTTGAGTGGGTTACTCCTAATGCTATTAACGGTGGTGGTATCCCGTGTAGAAAAAGAGGATGTGGTGGCACAGATTGGCATTATTGTCATATATGTATTTTCTTGTGGCATGGGAGGTTTTATCATTGGAAAATGGAAAAAACGGCAGAAGTTTTTATGGGGGCTGTTGGTGGGCTTTTTATATGCATTGACATTGTTTGTTGTGGCTCTTGCGATACAAAAAGGAACCATGCCATCGCTGCCACATATCCTGACGGCTGCGGCAATTTGTATTGGGTCCTCCATGTTAGGCGGAATGCTGAGCTGATCTGGCAGAAAAAAGGCTTTTCCTTTGGGGGCTTGTATGCTATAATATAGCGTAATCAAGCAGTAAAGGAGAGATAGTTACAATGAAACATGTACAGACATTAAATACAAAGAAGTTACAGAATACAGTAAAGAAGGGTGGATGTGGTGAATGCCAGACATCTTGCCAGTCTGCATGCAAGACATCTTGTACTGTAGGTAACCAGAGCTGCGAAAACAATCGCTAATCAGATATTTGTACAATGAGGAGCGTCCTACATATGTGGGATGCTCCATTCTGTAGTTAAAACAAGAAAAAGTAATACAACCGTACGCAAATTGCGTCCGGTTTTTGTGCGTTTATAGAAGGAGGACTATTTTGGTTCATCAATATAAAATGGGTGGTTATAACATCGTAATCGACGTGAACAGTGGAGCGATTCACGTGGTAGATGATATGACTTACGATATGATTGAGATGTATGAGAACTCAGACAAAGAAAGCATCTTTGCTGAGATGGCAAAACGTTATCCGGAGCAACAGGACGATATCGTAGAATGTTGGGACGAGATGCAGGAGCTGATTGCCGCAGAAGAATTATTTACAAAGGACAGCTATGAGCCGTATATTACGGATTTTGCTAAGAGACCTACTGTGGTTAAAGCATTGTGTTTACATATTGCTCACGATTGTAATCTTGCCTGCCAGTATTGCTTTGCGGAAGAAGGCGAATACCACGGCAAGCGCGAACTTATGAGTTATGAAGTCGGAAAGAAAGCGCTGGATTTTCTGGTTGCAAACTCTGGCAATCGTCGTAACTTAGAGGTGGATTTCTTTGGCGGAGAGCCACTGATGAACTTCCAGGTTGTAAAAGATTTGGTTGCCTACGGAAGAAGTCTTGAAAAAGAACATGATAAGAATTTCCGTTTTACATTGACAACGAATGGTGTGTTATTGGATGACGACATTATGGAATTTGCCAATAAAGAAATGGGCAATGTCGTTTTGAGCATTGATGGTAGAAAAGAAGTGCATGACCGTATGAGACCGTTCCGCAAAGGGGCAGGCAGTTATGATCTGATTGTGCCGAAGTTCCAGAAATTTGCAGAGAGTCGTCATCAGGACAAGTATTATGTGCGTGGTACCTTTACACATAACAATCTTGACTTTTCGCAGGATGTACTTCATCTGGCAGATTTGGGCTTCAAACAGATTTCAGTTGAACCGGTAGTGGCACAGGATACAGATTCTTATGCAATTCGCGAGGAAGACCTGCCACAGCTTATGGAGGAATATGAAAATCTTGCGCTTGAGATGGTAAGACGTCATGGAACAGAAGAGGATTTCAATTTCTTCCACTTTATGATTGACCTGGAAGGCGGTCCATGTGTTGCAAAGCGTTTATCCGGTTGTGGCTCAGGTACAGAATATTTGGCGGTAACACCGACTGGCGATCTTTATCCATGTCACCAGTTCGTTGGAAATACAGATTTCCTTATGGGAAATGTGGATGACGGTGTTGTAAATACAGAATTACGTGACGAATTCAAGTCTTGTAATGTGTATGCAAAGGAAAAATGTAGAGAATGCTTCGCAAGATTTTATTGTAGTGGTGGATGCGCGGCAAACTCTTATAATTTCCACGGAGATATCCACAATGCATATGATATTGGATGTGCACTTCAGAAAAAACGTGTGGAGTGTGCCATTATGATAAAAGCAGCACTGGCTGCAAAAGAAGGAGAAAAAGAATGAAAAGAATGAAAAAAGGACAGGGCATAGCATGGCTCGTTGTGTTACTTGCCTGTATCGTTGGATTCGGTTATCTTGCCTTTAACATTGTGACAGCAACCGTTTCTGACAAGGATGATTATGATATCCGTCTGGGACTTGATCTTGCCGGTGGTGTCAGTATCACATATCAGGTAGTAGGAGACAAACCATCTACCGAAGATTTGAATGATACGATAACAAAGTTACAGAAACGTATCGAAAATGAATTGGGATCTGATAGTTCTACAACAGAAGCTAGTGTATATCCGGTTGGAGACGACAGAATCACGGTTGAAATTCCGGGTGTGAAAGATGCAAATGCTTTGTTAGAAGAATTAGGAACACCGGGTTCCATCTACTTTATTAAACAGACAGATGCAAGCGGTAACCAGAACTATACATATGATAGTTCGATTGGAAATTATAAGCTGAACTATGAGTTAGACGATTTGATTGCAAATGGTTCCGTTATTTTACAAGGGTCTGATGTTAAGAGTGCAACCGCAACAAATCAGCAGAACCAGACAACAGGCGCAACACAGGCAGTTGTTTCTATCTCTTTGACAGATAAGGGAACAAAGGCATTTGCAGATGCTACAACAGCAGCTTATGCAGCAGGCCAGTCTATTGGTATTTACTATGATGGACAGTTCGTTAGTGTACCAAAGGTTAATGCGGCTATTACTGATGGCAAATGTGTGATTGAAGGTATGAAGACATTTGATGAGGCTGACAGCCTGGCATCGTATATTCGTATTGGTGGACTGAATCTGGAATTAAAGGAATTACAGTCTGAGGTTGTAGGTGCACAGTTGGGTAGCAGCGCACTTTCTACCAGTTTACTTGCGGCAGCCATTGGTCTGATTATTGTTATGGCATTCCTGATCTTTATGTATCGTGTACCGGGAGTTGCAGCATCTTTGGCATTGGCACTTTATACAGGACTTATGTTATTTGTTCTTTGGGCATTTGACATTACACTCACACTTCCTGGTATTGCAGGTATTATTCTTTCCATTGGTATGGCAGTGGATGCAAACGTTATTATTTTCGCCCGTATTCGAGAAGAAATTGCAGCAGGTAAGAGCGTTATTGCAGCGATTGAAATTGGATTTAAGAAAGCACTTTCTGCTATCGTCGATGGTAACGTTACGACTTTGATCGCAGCAGCAGTACTTGGCGTATTGGGTTCCGGTACAGTTAAGGGATTTGCCATTACATTGGCAATCGGTGTTGTCCTTTCCATGTTTACAGCACTTGTCATCACAAGAATTCTTATGAATGCTTTGTATGCAGTAGGTGTACGTGATGTGAAGTTCTATGGTAAGGCAAAGAAAATCAAAAATGTTGATTTTGTTGGTAAGAAGGCAATCTTCTTTACCTGTTCTATCCTTGTTATCTGCGTTGGTATTGTAGGTATGGCAGTGCATGGTATTAAGGGAGATAAGTCATTAAACTATAGTCTGGAATTCTTAGGTGGTACTTCTACAACAGTAGAATTTAATGAGGCATACTCATTGGCACAGGCAGATGATGAAATCGTTCCTAAGATTGCAGATGTCATTGGAAGCAATGATATTCAGACGCAGGTAGTAGATAATACAAATCAGATTATCTTCAAGACAAAGAGCCTGAATCTTGAGCAGAGAGAAGCATTCAATACCATGTTAGAAAAAGACTACAGCGTAGATGCATCTGCAATTACTTCATCTAACATCGGATCTACCGTTAGTGGAGAGATGCGTTCACAGTCTATGCTTGCAGTTGTGGTAGCAGCATTCTTCATGTTGCTTTACATCTGGTTCAGATTTAAGGATCTTCGTTTTGCAGGCAGTGCAATCATTGCCTTGATTCATGATGTGCTTGTAGTATTAGCACTTTATGCAGTAGCACGTATTTCTGTTGGTAGTGCATTTATTGCTTGTATGCTGACAGTTATTGGTTACTCTGTCAACGATACCATCGTTATTTTTGATAGAATTCGTGAAAACAAAAAAACATTGCGCGATGAGTCGCCAGAGTCTTTACGTGCATTGGCAAATGATAGTATTACACAGACACTTTCAAGAAGTATCAGTACTTCCCTTACAACGGTTGTTATGGTACTTATGTTGTTAATCCTTGGTGTTACAAGTATCCGTGAATTCGCATTACCACTTCTTGTTGGTATTGTCTGCGGTACGTATTCCTCAATCTGCATCGCTACAGAATTATGGTATGTGATGAAGGTACACATCAAAGGAAAAAAGAAAACAAAATAAGAATAAGAATCCATAAAACATGCACATCATAAGGAGGATGAGATGTACACATTAGAAGATATTAAAGCAGTAGATCCACAGATTGCGGATGCCATTACGGCAGAGTTTGATCGCCAATCCAGTCATATTGAGCTGATTGCTTCTGAAAACTGGGTAAGTCCGGCTGTGATGTCGGCAATGGGAAGTATCCTTACTAACAAATATGCGGAAGGTTATCCGGGCAAACGTTATTACGGTGGCTGTGGCTGTGTAGATGTGGTAGAAGATCTGGCAAGAGAACGTGCAAAAGAATTGTTTGGTTGTGATTATGTTAATGTACAGCCACATTCCGGCGCACAGGCAAATATGGCAGTACAGTTTGCTGTGTTAAAACCAGGGGATACCGTCATGGGTATGAACTTAGATCATGGCGGACATTTGACCCATGGATCACCGGTTAACTTCTCAGGAACATACTTTAATATCGTTCCTTATGGTGTGAATGATCATGGCATAATTGACTATGATGAGGTAGAACGTATTGCAAAAGAATGTCATCCAAAGATGATTATTGCCGGAGCATCTGCTTATGCAAGAGCCATTGATTTTAAGAGATTCCGTGAAATCGCAGATATGGTAGATGCAGTTCTTATGGTAGATATGGCGCATATTGCCGGTCTGGTTGCAGCAGGTTTACATGAGAGCCCAATCCCTTATGCAGATGTTGTTACAACAACCACACATAAGACACTACGTGGACCACGTGGTGGCATGATTATGGCAACAGCAGAGGCAAATGAAAAATACAACTTTAATAAGGCGATTTTCCCAGGTACACAGGGTGGCCCTCTGATGCATGTGATTGCTGCAAAAGCAGTATGTTTTCAGGAAGCATTACAGCCAGAATTTAAGGTATATATGAAACAGGTTGCAGATAATGCGCAGGCACTTGCTAAGGGATTACAGGATAGAGGCATCAAGCTTGTTTCTGATGGAACCGACAACCACCTTATGCTTGTAGATTTGACACCATTTGATTTGACAGGTAAAGAAGTTGAAAAATGGTTGGACGATGCACATATTACTGCAAATAAGAATACAATTCCAAATGATCCAAAGAGTCCATTTGTTACAAGCGGTGTGCGTTTGGGAACACCGGCTGCAACAAGCCGTGGATTAAAAGAGGATGATTTTGATCAGGTGGCAGAAGCAGTAGCAACGGTGATCAAGGAAGGCGAAGCTGGCGTTGCTAAGGCAAGAGAAATTGTTGCTGAATTGACAGCAAAATATCCATTGCATTAAGAAAATACAGATAGTGGAAGGATAAAAAAATGATTGATATTAAGTTTTTGAGAGAAAATCCTGAGATTGTAAAGCAGAATATCAAGAATAAGTTTCAGGATCATAAACTTCAGTTAGTAGATGAAGTAATCGAGTTAGACGCAAAAGCAAGAGCTGCACAACAGGAAGCGGATGAGCTTCGTTCTAAGAAGAACAAGATTGCAAAGCAGATTGGTGCGCTCATGGCACAGGGAAAGAAGGAAGAAGCGGAAGCAGTAAAGGCAGAAGTGGCTGGAATTTCTGCAAGATTGGCTGAGCTTGAGCCGGAAGAAAAAGAATTACAGGAAAAAGTAACACAGATTATGATGAACATTCCAAACATCATCGATCCATCTGTTCCAATTGGTCCGGATGATTCTTGTAATGTAGAAATCGAAAAATACGGAGAACCGGTTGTTCCTGCGTTTGAAGTTCCATATCATACAGAGATCATGGAACGCTTTGATGGCATCGACCTTGAGAGTGCAGGAAAAGTAGCAGGAAACGGATTTTATTATCTGATGGGCGATATTGCACGTCTCCATTCTGCTGTGATCTCTTACGCAAGAGATTTTATGATTGATCGTGGATTTACTTATTGCGTACCACCATTTATGATTCGTTCAAATGTGGTTACCGGTGTTATGAGTTTTGAAGAGATGGATGCTATGATGTACAAAATCGAAGGAGAAGATCTGTACCTGATTGGAACATCTGAGCACTCTATGATTGGCAAATTTATTGACACTTTAAATGACGAAGAAAAATTACCATATACTTTGACTTCTTATTCTCCATGTTTCCGTAAGGAAAAGGGGGCACATGGTATTGAAGAACGTGGTGTATACCGTATTCATCAGTTTGAAAAGCAGGAAATGGTTGTTGTTTGTAAACCAGAAGAATCTAAGATGTGGTATGACAAGTTATGGCAGAACACAGTGGATTTATTCCGTAGCTTAGATATTCCAGTTCGTACATTGGAATGCTGTTCAGGAGATTTGGCAGACCTTAAGGTAAAATCATGCGACGTAGAAGCATGGTCACCAAGACAGAAGAAATACTTTGAAGTAGGTTCTTGTTCAAACTTAGGAGATGCACAGGCTCGTCGTCTGAAGATTCGTGTAAAGGGTAAAGATGGAAAATACTTTGCACACACACTCAACAATACAGTTGTTGCGCCACCTAGAATGTTGATTGCATTCTTAGAGAACAATTTAAATGCAGATGGTTCTGTTAATATTCCAGTTGCATTACAGCCATATATGGGTGGTAAGACACAGCTTGTACCAAAGCACTAGAAAGAAACTATATTTTGCGATAGAAATAGAATGATTTGTGCTATGGCAAGATAAGTCAGACGATGTAGTATACAAGAAAAAATGAAACAGGAGAAGCACAGCGCAGTATCATCATGGCTGTGCTTCTTTCATGTGATAAGGGTATAAGTGATTGGGGAAGAGTTATTTGCAGCGCTAGACGAAACGGTCAAGATATGAGTTGTCGATAGTGTCAGAAGAAGTAATTCGAATATGAAAAGTATCTAGTGAGAGCAGAGAGGGAGCATACTTTTGTTATATATTGAAAAATATAACTAGGTGAGATAAGAAAAAAGGAGAGATTATTATGGTAGTAGCAGTAACGTATGACAAGGAAACAGGAAATGTAGGTCAGCATTTTGGACATGCTGATTTCTTCAAATTATATGAAATAGAAGATGGAAAAATCATGGATTCTGCAGTGGTTGCGCCTTTTGGACAAGGACATGAAGCTGTAGCAAACACAATGGAAGATTATTCCGTAGCATTAGTCATCTGTCAGAGTATTGGTGAGGGCGCAATGCAGGCACTCAGCCAATATGGCATTGCAGTATGTCCAAACGTGGAAGGTTCAGCAGATGATGCTATTCAGGCTTTTATGGATGGAAAACTTGTATTAGCAAGTGTTTCTAATTGTGATTGCGATCATGGCGCAGGTTCTTGCTGCGGCGGCGATGCTGGTTGCGGCAGTGGTTGTGGAGGATGCTGCCACTAGATATAAGATACAAGCTGGCTTAGAAATAAGATACTATATAGCTTGAAATTGACTTTTTTATAAAAAGGGTATGTATGTTATATTTTGGCGTACATACCCTTTTCTTTATTTTGGATATTTGTTTTCGTAGGTCGGCGTGGGTATGGAGGCGGAAAAATAGGTGTGATACCCAGGCAAGAGCAGAGTAGTGGGTATGAGAGCAAGAAAAGTAAGCGTGATACCCATGCAAGCAAGTCATCGTGGGTATGAGAGCAAGAAAAGTAAGCAAGATACCCAGGCAAGAGCAGAGTAGTGGGTATGAGAGCAGGAAAAAGCAAGCGTGATACCCAGCCCAAAGCAGAGTAGTGGGTATGGAGCAGGAGAAACAAGCGTAATACCCAGACAAGTAGGTCAACAAGAGTCATGGGAAGGTGTAAACTCAGCGAAAATAGAATGAGATAGCAAGAAGTTTCAGAAAAAATGAAAATAAACAAATAAATTACAGAATTTTCCGAAAAAAAGAGTGGCATTCTGTCCTTCACATTGTTACAATAATAGTATCTGAAAATCGAAGCGAGGAGGACATGTGACATGAAGGTTTTTACAACGGACAAAATTCGTAATGTAGTTGTTCTGGGACACAGTGGGGCAGGCAAAACAAGCCTGGTGTCTGCAATGAGCAACATTGCTACCGGTACAAAGGTGCGTACGACAGAACCAGCTGCAACAACACAGACAGTTGTGCAGCCGATTCTTTGGGAAGATCACAAGATTAATATCTTAGACGCACCGGGCTCTTATGATTTTGTGGGGGAAATCGAAGAGGCTGTTGGCGTAGCAGATGCAGCAATTATTGTAATATCTGGTAAAAATGGTGTGGAGAACGGAACGCGCAAGGCATGGGCTATGTGTGAGAAATATCATTTGCCACGTATCGTATATGTTAGTGATATGGATATTGACGATGTTTCCTTTAAGAATGTTGTATTGGGATTACAGGAATTGTATGGTAAGTGCATTGCACCATTCCATTTCCCATTGCGAGAGAACGAGGAATTTGTTGGTTACGTCAATGTCATTCAGGAGCGTGCAAAACGCTGGCAGGCAGACGGTACCGTTGCAAAATCAGAAGTACCGGAATATTCAATGGAGAATCTGACCATTTATCGTGATGCATTGATGGAAGCGGTAGCAGAGACAAGTGATGAATTTTTGGATCGTTATTTTGCAGGAGAGACATTCTCTGAAAATGAGATTCGTCAGGCACTGCGCGTTAATGTATCAGAATGCACCATTGTTCCTGTTTTGATGGGATCTAACACATTAGAACGTGGTATGTATACATTACTTGCAGATATTATTAAGTATCTTCCTTCACCAGACCAGCGCAGCGCAGTTGGTATGAATCCACTGACGCAGGAGTTGTTTGAGGCAAATTATAACTTCGCAAAAGCAAAGTCTGCCTATGTCTTTAAGACTATTATGGATCCGTTTATCGGCAAGTATTCTTTATTTAAAGTAATGTCCGGTGTCATCAAAGCAGATGATGTACTTTATGATTATGCGAAGACACAGGAAATCCGCATCAGTAAACTGTATGTGATGAATGGTGCGAAAGCAGAAGAAGTTGAGGAATTACATGCCGGCGATATCGGTGCACTCAGTAAAGTGGCAGGTCTGGCAACACAGACGTCACTCTCATCCAAAGCAACACCGGTACTGTATCCACCAACCGTGATTTCTACACCATATTGTGCAATGCGTTATTATGCAGCAGATGCAAAGGATGATGATAAATTAACACAATCTCTTTTAAAACTGGCAGAAGAAGACCGAACACTGCGCGTGGAAAATGATAGTGAAAATCGCCAGACATTGGTACGTGGTATCAGTGAACAGCATTTGCAGGCAGTGGCAGATCGTTTGAAAACAAAATATAACGTTGAGATGAAATTGGAGCCACCAAAAGTTGCATACCGTGAGACCGTTCGTGGTAATGCAGATGTGGAATACAAGCATAAAAAGCAATCCGGAGGACATGGACAATATGGTCACGTAAAGATTAAAGTTTCTCCATCAGGTGATTTGACGACCGCCTATGAATTTGAAGAAACTGTAGTAGGTGGCGCTGTGCCAAAGAATTACTTCCCGGCAGTAGAAAAAGGTATTGCCGAGGGTGTATTGGCAGGACCGCTTGCAGGATATCCAGTGGTTGGTATTCATGTAAATCTATACGATGGTTCTTCTCACTCTGTAGATTCATCAGAGGCAGCATTCAAAACAGCTGCGGCTATGGCACTAAAGGATGCGCTTATGAAAGCTGATCCTGTACTTTTAGAGCCGATTGCTTCGCTGCAGGTTATTGCGCCTGAGGATAAGGTAGGAGATGTTATGGGAGAACTTAGCAAACGTCGTGCAAAGATTATGGGCATGAATCCGCAGGATGGAGTACAGGTTGTGGATGCAGAAATCCCATATGCAACATTGTATGGATTGGGTACTGTTTTACACTCAATTACGGGTGGTGAAGCATCGTACAGCTATGAATTCCTGAAATACGAAATAGAAAATAAGGGTTAACTTAAGAAAGTCTTAAAGAGTTCCCTACTTGGAAATTAAATGATGAACCGCTACAATATGTATATGATTAATCAATACATGTTGTGGCGGTTTTTTCATGTCATAAGACAACAATTGTCATAACAGTAATTCTCTGGAGGGCGACATGGTAAACGTACTAGTTTGTGATGATGAAAAAGATATTGTTTCTGCATTGAAGATTTATTTGGAAAGTGAGGGATATGCGGTTTTTACTGCGTATGATGGAATCGAAGCACTAGAAGTTTTAGAGACAACGGAAATCCATCTTGTCCTGTTAGATGTGATGATGCCTAGAATGGATGGGATTCAGACGATGGCAAAAATTCGAGAGACCTCGAACGTACCGATTATTTTACTTACCGCAAAAAGCGAAGATACCGATAAGGTGTTAGGTTTAAATGTTGGTGCAGATGATTATGTGACAAAACCATTCAATCCGGTAGAACTGCAGGCAAGAGTAAAATCCCAGCTGCGTCGCTATATGCAGCTTGGTGGAAACCATACCGTGTTTTCTGACAAAGATGGTTTGATTACCATTGGTCCAATTGTGTTAAATGATCGCGCAAAAGAGGTGACGTTTGACGGCGAACTGGTCAATCTGACCAGAACAGAATATGATATTTTGCACCTTCTTATGTTGCATCCGGGAAAAGTTTTCTCACCGGCACAGATTTATGAGCAGGTCTGGAAGGAAGATGCCTTTGGAACGGAAAATACAGTTGCTGTACATATTCGGCATTTGCGCGAAAAACTGGAATATAATCCGGCAGAACCAAGATATGTAAAAGTAGTGTGGGGAAGAGGTTATAAGGTAGAAGACAAATAGGATTCGTGAGCCAAAAATGTCAGTATGAAATAATAGAGGAAGAAAAGCGAGGACAATGATATGAAAAATAATTGGAAAGGAAGAACGGGATTTAAGATAGCAGCCCTTGTTGTTGCGGTTATCACTGCTCTGACGACAATGCTAGGAGCAGGCATGATGTTTTTATGTATGGGTTTTCGCGGAGAATTTGGAAATCATCCAGACGTCATGGCAGAAAAATTGCAGGGACAGATGGTATCACATTATGCAGCCTATCTGGTAGAACAAGTAAAAGAGGACAAATACGAGGCATGGGAAAAACTGGAAGGATCGTCCTTAACCTACGCTGTGGAGCAGATTACGTTTGACGTTGCCGGTGAGGGAGAGGCAATCCGCGTGGACCGCAATAACCAGTTTGTGTATGGAGAACAATCGTTGATTGATTGGCTGCAAGCTGGTGGCGGTGCAGAAAAAGGTGTTTATCAGGTGGTTATAAGTGCAGCAGATACATATAATTATGACGTGACTTCCTGGCAGACCATGGTCTTTCATGAGGTATATCGTTATACGATGGATAAGGCATTTTATCTGAGTGAAAATGCCGGTGGAGATGTTCTGCAATATTTTGATTACACGGATGAGGACGGCGAAGATGTAGAAGATATCAGCGAACCAGTGGAAGATATTCTGGTGGATCGCGAAGAAATGACAGATTATGTCAATGAAAGTCAGACAAATGAAGCAACTTTGTCGAACGATGCAGGAAATGAAGGAAATAGTGCAGAAGGACTGCTCAAAGGAAACGTCCCTCCAGCGGGAACGTATACATTCTATCGTATTTATATGATTCCAAATGTGGAGGACGTATTAGAAAAAACAGGCGATATGGAGCAGTACGGAGGGGAATCCTGGTTAAAAGAAGATTATGATCAGGTTGCAAGGACTGTGGTTGGACACGGCTCTTATGTCTCCGGAAAAGAAATCATAGACAGCGCGAATCCTATCAAGTTATTTATGATGATGTATCATTTGCAAACAGATGCGGATAGTGTGAGTTTTATAAGTGGTCTAAGTGATTATCTGTGGATACCATATGTACTGACTGGCATGTTACAGACGATGCAGAGAATCTATTTACCATTCTTCTTGATATCATTGATTCTCTTTATGATTGCGTTTGGACTACTCATGACAATGTCGGGACATCGAAAAAATGATAATGAGATTCACCTTAGACGGGCAGACCGTATTCCATATGCTATCTATGGCTGTGAGGCTGTCGTTGGCGTAATGCTTGGAATTTTAGGTGATATGGGAATCGTCTATCTGTTTTCAACAAATAATCTGCAAATGGGTGAGATGATTACACTTGCCATCGCTGATGCAATACTTTGGGAGCTTTTAGCATTTGCTTTTTGTATGAGTACAGCAACACGTATAAAGTCAAAGAAGTTCTGGGATTATACGGTGCTGCATTATATTGTAGCATTCATTCGCCGCTGGCTGCTTGATCCGATCAAGAACATAAAACGTATGATTCAGGAAAATGTAAACCTTTCTGTCAGACTTGCCGTAGGACTTCTGATTCTTGGTCTTGTGGAACTTTTTGTACTGGCAGCTGTCGGTATGATGAGTCCGGGATTTTTCTTCTTCTTCCTATACAAGATCGTAGAGACTTTTGTTATCTACTATTTGGTTCTTATGGCAAAGAAATTAAAAGACGGCGGCAAACGTGTGGCAAACGGCAATTATAATGAACCGATTGATACAACACACATGATTGCGCCTCTGAGAGAGCACGGCGAAGATATCAATCATGTAGGCGAGGGAATTGCGATTGCAGTAGAAGAACAGATGAAGAGCGAACGCCTGAAAACGGAACTGATTACCAATGTATCTCATGATATTAAGACGCCGCTTACATCCATCATCAATTATGTGGATCTGATAAAAAAAGAAAATGTTTCAGAACCAACGGTAAGGGAATATGTTGATGTTTTAGATCGTCAGTCAGCGCGTTTGAAAAAATTGATTGAAGACTTATTAGAAGCCTCTAAGGCATCTACCGGCAATGTGGAAATGCACATGGAAGCTTGTGATGCGACTGTTATGATTTCACAGATTGTAGGAGAATATCAGGAAAAACTGCAAAAGAAAAATATTGATATTGTGGTAAATGAATCCGAAGTACCTGCGAATATTATGGCAGATGGCAGACATTTGTGGCGTGTTTTTGACAACATCATGACAAATATCTGCAAATACACACAGGAGCATACAAGAGTCTATATGGATGTGACAGATGCTGGTGATGAAGTAAACATGACATTTAAAAATATTTCAAAATATCCACTGAATATTACAAGCGATGAATTAATGGAACGGTTTGTCAGAGGAGATGCCTCACGAAATACAGAGGGACATGGTCTTGGACTTTCCATCGCGCAGAGTTTGACGGAACTTATGGGCGGACAACTTTCCATTGCAATTGATGGGGATCTCTTTAAAATTACAGTCGCTATGAAGAAGCAGGCTTAGAAGGGCTTGACAAAATACTTGGAATAACGTAAATAATCACTAAAATATTTACAAAAAAGCATAAATAATTAATAAACCAGAAGTGCAGTGTCTGTTAGAATGAGTGTAACAAATAGCAGAGACTGCACTTTTTTGAATGTTCAAAAAGCGCGGAGATAGGAGTGGTATATGTCATTTACAGGGAAAATGTTTCGATTGACGGCAGGAAAAGCAGATGCTAAGCGGGATGCCAATTTAGTCGCACCGGAAGATGTGACGGCAATCTATGATGTTTCTTATGCGGGAAACGAAGATAGTTATAATCTATTGGATGTCTATTATCCTAAGGAGACGCAGGGATCTTTGCCGGTAATCGTCAGTGTCCACGGCGGCGGTTATGTCTATGGAACAAAAGAGATTTATAAGTTCTATGGTATGTATTTAGCCCAGCAGGGATTTACCGTTGTCAACTTTAATTATCATCTGGCACCGAATGCCAAATTTCCGACGCAGTTGATGGAAACCAATATGGTTCTGGAGTGGATAGTAAAGCATGCCGAAGAATATCATATGGATCTGAATAATGTCTTTATGGTGGGAGATTCAGCAGGAGCACAGATGGCAAGCCAGTATGCTGCCATTGTGACCAATGCGGACTACGCAAAATTATTTCCATTTACAGTACCGCAGACAATTACTATACGCGCCATAGGTCTGAACTGTGGCATGTATGTCCTTACGATTGTGGATAAAGATGGCAAGGTGAATAAGATGAACAAAGCCTTATATGGCGATTATCTGGGAAAAGATTTTGATCTTTCTGATGAAAGACTGGATGTGCTTGGACATATTACAGCGAGTTACCCACCGACCTATGTCATGACGTCCTATTATGATTTTTTGAAGGAAAATGCAAAGCCTATGTATGATTTTTTGACAGACAAGGGCATTGCCTGTGTGCAGAAATGCTATGGCACAGAGGATAAAAAATATATGGCACATGTCTGCCATGTCAATATGAATCTGGAAGAGGCAAAAGAGATTAATCAGGATGAATGTGCATTCTTCCGAAAATATATGGTGTAGAAAATTGGGACGTTAAGATCATCCATGGCGGATCAGGCAGATGCTTTCCGTCATGGATGCTTTTGCCATTTCGGTAAACGCATCTAAGGACAATTCCGGGTTGTCCTGGCGGAACCAGTAGGCGTACAGTCCCATGATGCCATTGGCTATGTATTCGGTATAATACTCCTTTTGCTGATCCGAAAGTGTACTGTCCGGATTGGATGCGAGGATGCAGTATTTGATGGCAGCGACACCATCCTCGAAAAAGGCAGAGCAGCTTGGCTCTGTAAAGATTACGCGGTAAAAATCCATTTTGTCCCGTACAACGTTGGTCAGCCCATCAAATAATGTATCGAGCTGTACATTTTCACAATTCTTTAATTGTTCTGCAATCATGTCGCGTGCGATTTGCTGCATTTCTGAAACGAGATCTTCAATACATTCATAATGCAAATAGAAAGTCCGTCGGTCAATATCTGCTTCACGTGTCAATTCTGAGATTGTGATTGCATTGTAAGGCTTTTTTTTGAGTAATTCTACGAAAGCATGGCGCATTGCCTGCTTTGTTTTTTCGATGCGACGGTCTGTTTTTCGTGCTTTTTTTTCTTCCATGATAAAAACTCCCCCAAAGTTAATGCACAGAAATGGTACAGGCTGTGCATTTCTACTCATTTGTATGATGGTTGGCGATTGTTTTATTCGCCCATATGTCTATATAATAATAACATAAAAATGCACAAAGTGTGTAGAAATTATTAAGGAGGGGTTTGGTATGGGTATTTTGTACAATGTACCGGATTTAAAGACCTGGGGCTTTATGGCGTTTGTTTTATTAGCACTGATCGCTTTTAATGAACTGGGCAGAACAAAAAAATGGGGAGGAATCTTATTATTTGTTATTGTACCTTTGGTGCTTACCATTGCAATCTGGCCTACAACGGCTGCACCGGGTAATGAATATGGAACAGGTAACTGGTTTAACTGGGTTAAGACATATTCTGCACTGGCAGGTTGTATCGGCTTCATGCTGATTCGTTTCTGCCCAAAGATTGAGCACAGCAAGTTTGCTATGTACTTCCCACCAATTATTTTGGCGGCAAATATCTGTGAAGCAGTTATGCGTGATTTCCAGGTATTCTCATGGGGATTGACAGAAGGCGGATATGTTGACAACTTATGGACAATTTCTGGTCCTTGGAACGTAATGAATGGTATTGCAGGTATCTTCAATATCTTATTAATCTGTGGTTGGTCAGGAATCTTCGTATCAAAAGAAAAATCTCGTGATATGATGTGGCCAGATATGGACTGGATCTACATTTTGACCTATGATTTGTGGAACTTTGCATATACATACAACTGTATATCAGACCATTCTGTATACTGTGGAATGTTGCTTCTTTTGTCTTGTACCATTCCTTCATTCTTCATCAAGAGAGGATGCTGGTTACAGCACAGAGCACAGACATTGGCACTTTGGATTATGTTTATCATGACAGTACCTACTTTCGCAGATCGCGTAGCACCAGTACCAACAACACACAATCCAACAGCATTCTTTATCGTAAGTTTCCTTGCACTTGCAAGTAACGCTGGACTTTTCATCTATCAGGTATACGTTATTCGTAAGAATAAGAAGAACCCACTTAAGGATGAACTTTATACAGAAACAGCACATTACAAGAAGATTGTTGCTGAAAACTAAAATTTCATAATTTCACTTATATAGCTGAGCTGCCATTTTTTTGGTGGCTCAGCATTTTTTTGCTTTCATGGTAAAGGTGTTGTGAGGTTTCTGATTTTGAACAAGGGAAAGTGTTTTGCTCGTGTTATACTTGTATAAAATCGAAAAGTGCATTTATACTAAATGGAGGATAAAATATGAATCAACATGTAGATAAAGCAATGGAGTTAAGAAACGAGATGCCAATGGTAAATAACTGTGCACAGACTATCATGCGTGTTTACGCAGATGAACTTGGCATGAATGAGGAACAGGCGGCAGCCATCGGCTGCAATTTTGGCGGTGGCATGAAATGCGGTGGTACTTGTGGAGCAATCACAAGTGGACTGATGGTGTTAGGCGCTATGGGCATAGATTCGCCAAAAGTCGTCGGAGAATATCGCAAACGTATGGCAGATATGCATGATGGATTGACAGACTGTGCGGCGTTATTGCAGGAAAATGCCAGAAAAGGTGGCGAGAAAAAGGTACATTGTGATAATATGATTAAGGAGTCCATCGAACTGATTGATGAACTCACAGAGAATAAATAAGGAATGGAGCATCAAAATGGATATTTTTGATAAGATTGAATTACAGGATTGCCCAATCTGCGGAGGCGCAGGATTGTTGGAGGAGGAGAATGGCAACAGCTTTTATGTAGCATGTATGGACTGTGGCAGCCGTTCTGTAAATATTGATTACAAAGAAGAAGCAAAACGCGAAGATGCAGCACAGCGCGCTGCAGACTTGTGGAATACCGGAAAAGTAATTTCCAGTCATCCGGGAGAATAAAAAAGAAGCCGCGAGGCTTCTTTTTTATATGCTTTATATGTGCCTTAGCTATTTTTTATTGTATAGCATTATGCAGCAGAGTAAGCACTGTATTTACGTCATCCACATTCATTTGACCAGGGGCAGAAGTTTTGCCGACAGCGGCAAATGTCATGGAGGAACCGAATACCTCACCGCAGAGACGACTGAGGACACCGGTATCTGCCATAGACATGGTTATAATTGGACTTGTGGCATGACAGCGTGTCATTTCTTCTGTTGCGGAGAGGAGTGTCAAAACATCTTTTTTGCTTTGTGGCATGACAGCGATTTTGGGGATATCAGCCCCCATGTCCTGCATTTTACATAGACGTTGGAGGATGTCCTCTTTGGAAGGTGTTTTGTAAAAATCATGATTAGAAGCAATGACTTTTACACCAGCAGCGTGCGCGCCGGCAATGATTTCGGATACTGTATCATCACCAATAAAAATCTCAACATCAATAAGATCGACATTACCGGTTTGGGACGCATGAATATTTAATTCTTTATAGGCATCAACGGAAATAGATTTTTCGCCACCTTCTGCGGAAGTCCGGAAAGTCATGAGCAGTGGTGTTTCACCAAGGATGTTACGAAGTTCTTTTAATACATCTTCTACTTGCGTAAAGTCAAAGACGCCCTCAAACCAATCAGCACGCCATTCTACTACATCAAGTGGAATGGCATGAAAGGAACGTGCTGTAGTAAGAATTTCTTCCTTTGTCACACCGACGATGGGAACGATAATCTTTGGCATTCCAGTACCGATTTCGATATTTTTTACTTTTACAGGATTCATAATGTATTCTCCTACTATAATATGCATGTACAACCTAACTATAATGAATGTACTCGTTGTTTTGCATAAATGCAACTGCCTTTTGATAAAAAATGACTTTATCACTTTAAAGTCAAAGAGTACTTGAATTCAGACCTGCCATACGTTATGATGGAAGAAATTCGTGAAGTCATGTAGATATCTGTGATTTTACATAAAAGAAGGCAGAGGACTTGAAAAATGAAAGATTTGGAGAAGTTAGATTTTAATATTTTTCTGATTGGCTTTATGGGCGTTGGAAAAAGTACAGTTTCAAAGGCTTTACAGCGTATGTTCGCCATGGATGTGGTGGAAATGGATGAGATTATTGCAAAACGCAATGGCATGAGTATACCAGAGATTTTTGAGCTACACGGAGAGGAATATTTCCGTAACGAAGAGACTGCGTTTTTGCGAGAAAGTCGCGAGAAAAAGAACATGATCGTGTCTTGCGGCGGTGGTGTACCGATGCGCCAGGTGAATGTGGATGAGATGAAAAAGAGTGGTAAGGTAGTGCTTCTTACAGCCAACCCGGAGACGATTTTAGAACATGTCAAGCATAGCCATGACAGGCCACTTCTGGAAAATAATAAGAACGTAGATTATATTGCAGAACTGATGGAAAAGCGCAGGGAAGCTTATGAAGCAGCTGCTGATATCGTCATTGCTACCGATGGTAAGAGCGTCTATGATATTTGTGAGGAAATCATTACAAAGGTTAATGAGTAGCGTATGATGTTGTTGATACGAGAATAAACTACAACATATAGAAAAGAGGAAAAAAGATGGGAAAAGAGATTACAGGACATACAGGGCTTTTATGTTTGCTTGGAAGCCCGGTGGCACACAGTATATCGCCGGCAATGCACAATGAAGCATGTAAGCAGTTGGGATTGGATTACGCGTACTTAGCGTTTGATGTGCCGGAAGAGAAGATGCCACAGGCGGTAGAGGGACTTCGTACCATGGGAGCGCGAGGTTGGAATATTACGATGCCGGGAAAGAATATTATGTGTAAATTAGCAGATAAGCTTTCGCCTGCATCTGAGATTTCCGGTGCATGCAACACCATTGTTAATGAGGATGGTGTGCTGACTGCATATACGACGGATGGCGTAGGTTTTATGCGTGCTGTTAAGGACAAGGGTGTAGATATCATTGGAAAGAAGATGACACTTCTTGGTGCCGGCGGAGCTGCAACAGCTATTTTGGTGCAGGCAGCGCTTGATGGTGTGGCTGAGATTCAGGTATTTAATATCAAGGATGCTTTTTGGGAGCGTGCGCAGGATATTGTGAACCAGTTGAATGAGCGTACCACGTGTAAAGTGACGCTGCATGATTATGAAGACCCAGAGGTGCTTCGCGCAGCCATTGCGGACAGTGCGATTCTTGTCAACGGCACATCGGTTGGCATGGCGCCAAAGACGGATGCAACCATTATTACAGATACGACAATGTTCCAACCGGATCTTTTCGTATTTGATGTAATCTACAATCCAAAGGAGACGAGACTTCTGCGCGAAGCAAAGGCAGCAGGATGTAAAACATCCAATGGTATGTATATGCTTTTGTACCAGGGAGCAGCATCTTTTGAACTGTGGACAGGACAGGAAATGCCGGTGGACATCATAAAAGAAAAGTATTTTTCATAGGACGCTGTGAAAAGCATGGAGGGAGTTAGTTATATGAACACAATGCCAATAGCGGAAGTTATTGATCATGTTGCAACTATTTGCAAGAAACATGGATGCAAACGATTAGATTTATTTGGATCATTCGCGACAGGAACAGCAGTACCTACGAGTGATATTGATTTTGTGGTGTACGATTGTGATAATATAACAAAATTGGAAGAAGATTTGGAGCAGATTGACACATTGCGAAAGATAGATATCTTCGATTATAATAGTATTCACAATGAGTTTTTGTTGGAGGATATTCGTAAGTATGGAAAACAAATATATTAATCGTTATCGTACATTTTGTAAATGTATAGATAATCTGAAAAAGAGCAAAAATGCAAATCCAAGCGAAGATTTCGTGCTGGAAGGTACGATCATGAATTTTAATCTTACTTTTGATATTGCATGGAAAGTAATGAAAGATATATTGGTGAAGCAATTGGGAATTCTTGATTTTGCGATAGGATCTCCGAGAGATACGTTACAGCAGGCATTTACCAATCGCATTATTGATGATGATAAATGGATGCAGATGCTTCGCATTCGGAATCAGTTGGCGCATGATTATGATGGCAGTCTGGCGGTAAAAGAGTTTGAAGTTATTGTAAACGAGTATATCCCACTATTTGAACAGTTTAAGAATAATGCTCAGAAATATTATAAGTAATGGAAAGGGAAAAACAAAAATTAAGATTGACATATTTTCTTAAGGTAGGTAATATAATAATAACGACAGGCAACTTGAGTGTCTGTCAAGCGCGAAAGTAAGGCGTTGTGCCAGAAAGCAGTGCCTTATCAGCTTTATACGGGTTTGACATTTACCACAATCTGGCTAGAAACTATGTGTTTTCGAAAGAAAATGTCGGAGGCTCTGCTATCATGGCAGAGCCTTTCTTTTTAAGGGGGATGAGGAATATGCGAAATATACAAGACTGCGTGACCGTCCCGAGTTGAATCGGGATAGGGGGAAAGTCTTTGATGAAATAATGGCAGGTAAACTGACTGCACATCAAATAGAGTCGTCTGTTTTTTATTCCAAAATAAAAGAAAGAATAGATTTTTTACCTTTACTGGAAGTAATGTTAGATTGTAATGATACAGTATTTAAGTATAATCAAAGGAACAACATGTATTCTATGATAGATGCAGATTATTTAATGAAAAATACTATGGAGAGAAGAAATTTGTATTTGTTTTTATCATGAGGTACAAATGGCAAGTATTTTGGCAGATCATTCTTTCCAGAAGAAAATAAAGATTATACAAAAAATCAGACCTCTTGGACTATGTTGTATAAAAAGAAATATAATATAGCGACAGGAGATGAAAGCGTTTTATATGATCGTCTAAAAAGATAAGAAGAGAGCGATGGTTATTGTTTCTTTTACATAAAATTCGGTGAAAGAGGCAATAGCCGTCGCCTTTTATATACATGTATGCTAATAGCATATATAAGACGCGCAAAAGGAAAATGTATGCTATTCGTGTATGCTGATTGAGGGATAGATGATTATCAGACGGCTTGCTATAATGGCAATAGGGAGATAAATTTCAAGATGAGTCATTGATGATTTACGATTTGGTTCCAGGGGAAGAATATGTGCTGACCTTTCAAGACAGTGCGTGGTAAATAAAGAAAACCTGCCTGATCACAGCCTATCAAACATCTGTGACTGGGCAGGTTTTTATTCCCTTACTTCCTATTAAAGTTTGCTCTCTTTCTTAAGGTAGGATCCAGAATACGCTTGCGGATACGCAGGCTTTCCGGTGTTACTTCAAGAAGCTCATCGGTATCGATAAAGTCGAGTGCCTGCTCTAAGCTAAGGACTCTTGGTGGAACAAGTGTCAATGCTTCGTCGGCAGAAGAAGAACGGGTGTTGGTTAAGTGTTTCTTTTTACAAACGTTTAACTCGATGTCTTCTGCACGGGAAGAAGAACCGATTACCATGCCGGCATATACTTTTTCACCAGCGCCGATAAAGAGTGTTCCACGATCCTGTGCGGAGAACAGTCCGTAAGTAACAGATTCGCCGGATTCGAAGGCAATCAAAGAACCTTGTTTACGATAAGCAATATCGCCCTTGTAAGGAGCGTAGCCTTCAAAAATGGTATTGATAATACCATTTCCCTTGGTATCGGTCATAAATTCGCCACGATAGCCGATCAGACCACGTGCTGGAATCAAAAACTCAATTCGGGTGTAACCACCGGTAATTGGTGTCATGTTCTGAAGCTCGCCTTTTCGCTGACTGAGCTTTTCAATGACAGAACCGGTAAATTCATCAGGAACATCGACATACGCACGTTCCATTGGCTCTAATTTTTTGCCATTTTCATCGGTATGATAAAGTACTTCTGCTTTTGAAACAGCAAATTCAAATCCTTCACGGCGCATATTCTCAATAAGAACAGATAAATGCAATTCTCCACGTCCAGAAACTTTATAGCTGTCTGGGGAATCTGTCTCTTCCACACGAAGAGATACATCCGTATTTAATTCCTTGAACAAACGGTCACGGATATGACGGGAAGTAACGTATTTTCCCTCCTGTCCGGCAAGTGGACTGTCATTGACAATAAAGTTCATAGAAATCGTAGGTTCTGAAATCTTCTGGAATGGGATTGGCTGTGGATCATCCGGGTTACAGATGGTATCTCCGATGTGGATATCTGCAATACCGGAAATGGCAACGATAGAACCAATGTGAGCTTCCTCGACATCTACTTTTTCCAGACCATCAAATTCATATAATTTGTTGATACGTACCTTTTTTAACTTGTCCGGCTCGTGGTGGTTCACGACAGCGACTTCCTGGTTGATACGGAGAGAACCGTTATCCACCTTACCAATACCGATACGACCAACATATTCGTTGTAATCGATGGTACTAATCAAAACCTGTGTTCCAAGGTCAGGATCACCTGTTGGTGCCGGAATATAATCGATGATGGTTTCAAATAATGGCACCATGTCTTTTCTTTCATCTTCCAGATTAAGCACTGCAAAACCTTCTTTTGCAGAGGCGTAGACAAATGGACAGTCAAGCTGTTCATCGGATGCGTCTAAATCCATGAAAAGCTCTAAAACTTCGTCAATTACTTCGTCAGGTCTTGCTTCCGGACGGTCAATTTTGTTGATACAAACGATAACAGGAAGATCCAAATCGAGCGCTTTCATAAGAACAAATTTGGTCTGTGGCATAGCACCTTCAAAAGCGTCAACAACGAGAACGACACCATCTACCATCTTAAGAACACGTTCTACTTCTCCACCGAAATCGGCATGTCCTGGGGTGTCAATGATGTTGATTTTGGTATCTTTGTAATAAACAGCTGTATTTTTTGACAGGATTGTGATACCACGCTCACGCTCGATATCATTGGAATCCATGACACGTTCTGCAACGTCCTGGTTGGCACGGAACACGCCACTTTGTTTTAATAATTCATCTACAAGTGTTGTTTTACCATGATCGACGTGGGCGATAATGGCAATATTACGAATGTCATCTCTTGATTGTTTCATGTCATCCTTCTTTCTATAAGGTCTTTCCTTAATATAATACAAATTTACGCATACTGTACTATTCTACCACAAATCCGAGGATTTACAAGTTTATCGACAAAATGCCTGTCACTTTTTATTGGGCGGATGGTAAACCATAATAGAGAAAAGAATGAAGATCCAAAAGAAGGGAGAGGCTAGTTAGATGGCAGATAAAGTGTTAGAAAACAATCAGGTATCAATTGTGGGAGAAATTGTCTCAGATTTTTCTTACAGTCATGAAGTGTATGGAGAGGGATTTTTCGTAGTAGAAGTTGCGGTAAATCGCCTGAGCAATTATGCAGACTACATTCCACTGATGATATCTGAAAGATTAATCGACACGACACAGAGTTATATCGGCGAAAAAATACATGTTACAGGACAATTTCGCTCATATAATCGCCATGAAGAAACAAGGAACAGACTGATTTTATCTGTTTTTGTAAGAGAACTTGAATTTGTAGATGAATTTTGGGAGAACGACGAGGAAGAGAAAAAAAGCAATAGTATTATATTGGATGGATATGTTTGTAAAGCGCCGGTATATCGGAAGACACCATTAGGAAGAGAGATTGCAGATCTATTGGTTGCAGTGAATCGCTCGTATGGAAAGTCTGACTACATTCCATGTATCTGCTGGGGGAGAAATGCCCGCTACGCCACAACCTTTGAAATAGGAAGTCATGTCAGTGTTATTGGTAGAATCCAAAGCCGCGAGTACGTGAAAAAATTGTCTGAGGACGAAGCAGAGCGCAGAGTTGCATATGAAGTATCCGTATGTAAAATTGAAGAATTGGATTAACAGCGTATAGGAGGGAACGGGCAAATAATTGCCATTTTTTTTCAACTGTGGTAAACTAGGGACACTTGGCGATGCGCGAATGTGTCAACGATGCACATTCTTTTATTTCAGCTTTCGTAGGAGGAATTATGGATAAGGGTATTATTCAGATCTATTACGGGGAGGGACAAGGAAAGACATCCGCTGCACTTGGTAATGCCATACGTAAGGCAAGCAACGGACAGACGGCCTATGTTGTGCAGTTTATGAAGGGACAGTTGGATACGGAATATCTGACGCGTTTGGAGCCGGAGGTTAAAGTTTTTCGTTTTGAACGTTGTAGCGAAGGTTTTGATGCGTTGGATGAAGAAGAAAAGCAGGAGCAGAAGCAGAATATCCAGAATGGTCTCAATTTTGCAAAAAAAGCGCTGGTTACAGGACAGTGCGATATGCTTGTACTCGATGAAGTGCTTGGCCTTGTAAAGGAAGATATGGCTACGGAAGATCAGATTATTGAGATTTTACAGGCAAAATCACTGTACACGGATGTTGTTCTGACTGGCAGAGATGTATTGCCACGTGTATTTGAGATGGCAGATAGTATTTTAAAGATTGTACCAGAGAAAGCCTGAGAGCGCTTCGTTATTTATTGACAAGGTAATAGCAGAATGCTATAGTTGAAAAGTATTATATAACAAGGTAGAGGTTGCGTAATTCATTAGTATTTCACAGGATGTGGCAGGCACAGAAGAGTGTGAAGGAAAGGGAGGCACGCCGAAAGAATATGTCTTCTGCAGATGTTTTCTTGGGCGCAAGTTTAATAGGCTTGTGACTGTCATCTTTTTGAAGATGGGGAGCTATCATGGATGTGTATGTATCGACCAGCTCCTTAGAGCTGGTCTTTTACTGTAATAGGAAACGTTAGACGGATAAAGCGTATATGCGGTGTTTCACGGACAGGATAGACGCATATACTGTATAAAGGAGGAGAAGAATATGGCTATTTTTACAGGCTCAGGAGTTGCAATTGTTACACCAATGAAGGAAAATTTGGAAGTAAACTATGATAAATTAGATGAACTCATTGATTTTCATGTGAACAATGGTACGGATTGTATCGTAATCGCAGGAACGACTGGTGAGGGCGCTACGTTATCTATGGAGGAACATAGAAATGTTATTCGTGCAGCAGTGGAATTTACGAAACATCGTATTCCAGTTGTGGCAGGGACAGGTTCGAATTGTACAAAAACAGCAATCCAGCTGACAAAAGAAGCAGAAGAAGATGGCGCTGATGGTGCACTGATTGTGACGCCATACTATAACAAGGCAACACAGACAGGTCTGATTCAACATTATAGTCAGATTGCGTCAGAGACAAAATTGCCAATCATTCTTTACAATGTACCGGGACGTACGGGGTGTAATATTCTGCCGGAGACAGTGGCAACACTAGTTCGTGAAAATGAAAATATCGTTGGTCTTAAAGAAGCAACAGGCAACATGGCACAGGCATCAAAGACGATGTATCTTTGTGATGGTAATCTGGAATTATATTCTGGTGAGGATGGACTGGTGGTACCTTTGATGGCAATCGGCGGTATTGGTGTTATTTCTGTGATTGCAAATATCGCACCAAAGCAGACACATGATATGTGTGCAAGCTATCTGGCGGGCGACCGTGAAACAGCTTTGAAATTGCAGATGAAGTCGCTTCCACTTGTGGATGCACTCTTTAGCGAAGTAAACCCAATTCCGGTAAAACGAGCATTAAATATGATGGGTATGGATGTGGGATCTTTGCGAGCACCACTTTGTGAAATGTCAGATGCAAATGCAGCTGTTTTGAAGCAGGCTATGACAGAATACGGTTTGCTGTAATCGGGAGAAATCACGTAAGAGGAGATAGACGATGGTAAAAGCAATTATGCATGGATGTAATGGTCACATGGGTCAGGTCATTACATCCATCTGTAAAGAGGATGAAAATATTGAAATTGTAGCAGGGATTGATTTGTATGATGGCATTCAAAATGACTATCCGGTCTTTCCGAGTTTAGAAGCATGTGATATTGCAGCGGATGTCGTGATTGATTTCTGCAATGCAAAAGCGGTAGATGGACTGCTTGATTACTGCGAAAAGACAGGAACGCCGGTTGTCCTTTGTACGACAGGACTTTCGGACGAGCAGTTAGCACGTGTGGAAGCAGTATCCAAAAATGTTGCCGTACTCAAATCCGCAAATATGTCACTTGGTATCAATACATTGATGGATCTTTTGAAAAAAGCAACGGATGTGTTTGCTGATGCCGGATTTGACATTGAGATTGTGGAAAAACATCACAACCAGAAGCTGGATGCGCCAAGTGGAACAGCACTTGCACTGGCAGATGCGATGAATGAAGAGTTGGACAATGCTTATGTTTATAAATATGACCGTTCCCAGGAACGCAAGAAGCGTGAAAAGAAAGAAATCGGTATTTCAGCGGTACGTGGTGGTACGATTGTTGGGGAGCATGAAGTCATTTTTGCCGGAACCGATGAAGTGATTACCTTTAAACATACGGCATACTCTAAGAGCGTTTTCGCGAAGGGAGCTGTAGAAGCAGCAAAGTTTTTAGCGGGTAAATTAGCTGGTTATTATGACATGAAAGACGTCATAGCAGCAAAATAGAATAGCTTAAGGACATCTCAAACGAGATGTCCTTTTTTATGCCTTTTAGCCAAGAGCAACGTCGAGAACCATCATGATACTAAAGCCGATGGCAAAGAACAAGGTGCCGAGATGTGCCGGTTTTCCTTCGACCATTTCTGGAACGAGCTCTTCTACGACGACATAAAGCATGGCGCCCGCTGCAAAGCTGAGCAGATAAGGAAGTGCCGGGATTAGAATGGAGGCAGCCAGAATCGTTAAAATAGCACCAATGGGCTCGACGATACCAGATAGGACGCCACCGGTGAAGGCTTTGCGTTTTGACATTCCACTTGCGTGAAGAGGAAGCGAGATAATGGCTCCTTCCGGGATGTTTTGGATTGCAATGCCAAGAGAAAGCGCTAGTGCGCTTGCGGCTGTAATGTTTGTATTCCCGGATAAATAGCCGGCATAAACAGCACCAACAGCCATACCTTCTGGAATGTTGTGGAGGGTAACAGCCAAAATCATAATGGTTGTGCGATGGAGCGGCGATGCAGATGAGTCAGCCACATTGCTCTTTTCATAGAGATGTGGGATGCTGTGCTCCAGAACCAGAAGAAATAGGATGCCCATCCAGAAACCGATGAGAGCCGGGAAGAAGGATAACATGCCAAGAGCAGAAGATTGCTCAATGGCAGGCAAGAGCAGACTCCAGATGGATGCTGCAACCATAACACCGGCAGCGAAGCCGTTGAGCGCGCGCTCTACATGATGACGTAAGCTGTTTTTCATAAAAAATACGCAGGCAGCACCAAGGGATGTACCGATAAAAGGGATGGCTATGCCATAAAAAGTTTCCATAATAATCACCTACCTGTTTCAATATATGAATGCAAACAAAAAAAGTGCTAGTTAGATTAAACTAACTAGCACAAATGTAGCATAGATTATGATTTATGACAAGCCGATTTCGTTCAAAAATTTATGTAGTACAGGAGCAAGCTTGTCGGTGTGTTCAATATAACTGCCATGCGTTTCACCTTCGAAGATATGCAGCCTTGCATTACCAAGGTGTTCTGTAATGGCTTTTGTTTCTTTTGGCTTTACCATATCGTTGCTGCCGGCACAGACAAGAGACGGAATGGTGATGGACGTCAGCGCGTCTGGCGAAATGTCCGGTTCAACTAACATCATACCAACAAGTGGATGGGATGTTTTTTTGTAAAGAGCCTTTATCTCCCGACGTGCAGAACCGGTTAAGCCTTTTGGATTGAGATTGGCACCGCATACTACAATGGCAGATAAAAGATCCTGCCGCTCTAAGGCGACCAAGAGAGAAATGATGGCACCGTCACTAAAGCCGCATAGAACTGGCTTGTTAATATGTAAGGATTCGATCAATGCAATGACATCCGCTGCCATATCCTTGTAGTGATATTCTTTTGGTGTGGCGCTGCCACCCTGTCCGCGGCTGTCAATGGCATAAACGGTGTAATCCATTGCCATTTCTGCAATCATGCGATCCCAGATTTCGTGAGATTCCCCATTTCCATGTAAAAAAATAAGTGGTCTGCCTTCTCCCTCTTTTTCATAAGACAAAACCTGTCCGTTTAACTGAATATACATTCGAACCCCCGTTCTGCTTGCGAAAAAAATCGAATTTCGCAGCACTCATGTTGATTAAATTCTAGCATTCTGCATCGAAATATACAATATCATTATTTTGTATAAAGAACCACTTTTTAAAGATATTTCGCTTTACGGATAGGTGGTCAAATGGTATAATTTTTAGATATTATAAATGATTTAGGGGGTTTTATACAAATGAAACTAAACGTAAAGAAGACGGTCCAGGTCGGATTCGCGTTCTTGTCTATCTGTGCATTTTGGCAGATGTACAATGCGATCATTCCGATCATCCTGACCTACACATTCCACATGAATGAGACCATTTCCGGTGCAATTATGGCAGCGGACAACATACTTGCTCTATTCCTGTTACCATTGTTTGGTGGTATTTCAGATAAGTGCAAGTGCAAATGGGGTAAACGTAAACCATTTATCTTATTTGGTACAATTGCAGCAATCATTCTGATGCTTTTGATTCCACTCATTGACAACAGCTATTATGAGAATCCTTCAACAGCTAAACTTGCTCTCTTTATTGGGGTATTAGGAGCACTTTTGGTTGCTATGGGGACATATCGTAGCCCGGCTGTTGCTTTGATGCCAGACATCACACCAAAGCCACTGAGAAGTAGAGCAAATGCTATTATCAACTTAATGGGAGCACTCGGTGGTATCATGTATTTGCTGATTGCCAGCGTAACATTGAACAGCAAAGCGGAACATGAGAACTATTTCCCAATCTTTTTGATTGTTGCAGGTATCATGGTTGTAGGTGTTTCTATCGTTATGATTACGGTAGATGAAGTAGAATTAAACAAACAGATGCGCGCATATGAAGCTGCACACCCAGAAGAGAACTTAGAAATAGAAGATGAATCTGGTAATGCAGAGCTTCCTAAGGAAGTAAAGCGCAGTCTGACATTCTTACTGTTTTCTGTTGCTTTCTGGTTCTTTGCCTACAACGCTATGGAGACATGGTTTACAACATACGCAAAGAGTGTATGGGATATGACGACCGGTCAGGCATCTCTTTGTCTTACCGTTGCAACAGGTGGAGCGATTCTTGCTTATGTTCCTGTTGGTAGTATCGCAGCAAAGATTGGTCGTAAGAAGACGATTTTGAGTGGTATTATTATGATGCTTATCAGTTTTGTGGCAGCGTTAATATTCTCAATGATGAGTGAGTCTTTCCATCCATTCTTATATGTACTCTTCCTTTTGGTGGGATTTGGCTGGGCTGGTATCAATGTAAACAGTTTGCCAATGGTACTTGAAATGTGTAAGGGTAGTGATATTGGTAAGTTTACCGGATACTACTATACATTTAGTATGTCAGCACAGATTGTTACACCAATCGTAGCTGGATTTTTAATGGAACATGTTGGTTACAAGACACTGTTCCCATATGCGGCAGTATTTATGATTATTGCCTTTATCACAATGCAGTTTGTAAAACATGGTGATAGCAGAGACGGAATCAAACAGGGATTAGATGCCTTCGATTTTGAAGACTAGTTTAATAAAGAGAGGAAGTAGATACAATGAATACAAAACCACTTGTATGGGCGCATAGAGGAGCCAGCGGATATGCACCTGAAAACACACTTGCTGCATTTGAAAAAGCAGTGGAACTTGGCGCTGACGGAGTGGAACTGGATATTCAGTTAACAAAGGATGATGAGATTGTTGTCATCCATGATGAAAAGATTGATCGAACCAGTGATGGTGAAGGCTGGGTGAAAGATTACACGTTAGAGGAATTGCGTGGTTTCAACTATAACCGCACAAAACCGGAATATGAGCACGCAGATATTCCAACGATGCGTGAAGTGTTTGAGCTCTTAAAGCCAACCAATCTTTTTATCAATATTGAGATTAAAACGGGTGTTATCTTCTACGAAAAGATAGAAGAGAAGATTTTAGCCCTCACAAAAGAAATGGATATGGAAGACCGTGTCTGCTATTCTTCTTTTAATCATTATACCGTGAAGCGAATTCACGAATTAAAACCGGATGCAGAAGTAGGATTTTTATATGCAGACGGACCAATTGACATGCCTTCCTATGGAGAGGAGCATGGGGTCAATGCATTACATCCGGCACTGTATAATTTACAATATGACGGCTTTATTAAGGAGTGCAAAGAAAAAGGATTAAAACTCAATGTCTGGACAGTAAACGAAAAAGAACACATGCAGCTGTGCTGTAAGTATGGCGTGAATGCGATTATCACAAACTATCCGGATATTGCACGAGAGGTCGTAGAACAACAATAATAAGGGGATAACATGGAAATGTTGCAATATTTGGAGCAGTTTAATTTGCTCTCTGTATTCGTTCGTCTGGCCCTTGCAACAGTCTTGGGAGGATTGATCGGTTTGGAGCGTGGCTCACATGGTCAACCGGCAGGACTTCGTACATTTGCTCTTGTATGCTTAGGAGCAGCCATTGCGATGATTACGGATGAGTATCTGGTAGAAACATACCAGACAGGAGATCCGGCAAGACTGGCAGCACAGGTGATTAGTGGTATCGGTTTCCTCGGCGTAGGAACGATTATTGTAACAGGAAAGAATTATGTCAAGGGATTGACGACGGCGGCGAGTCTTTGGACGACAGCCTGCTTAGGAATCGCCATTGGCGCTGGTTATATCTGGGGGAGTCTGATTGCCTTTCTGTTTATTGCATTTGTCATGACAGTACTGACATCTTTAAGTCATTATGTGGATGAACATAATACAAAGATCAAGCTATATCTCGAAGTGGATAAGGTGGATGGTATTGATGTCTTATATGATTATGCGACGAAGAATGGTTATGAAATCACTTCCATTGATAAACAGAAGAGACAGTCTCTTCAAGGGAAGGATACCGTGCTTTTTGTTGTGATCAACTTGAATAAGCGGTGTTCACATGCAGAATTTATCAACGGATTAAATCAAAATGATTCTATCCATTATATAGAAGAAATTCGATAACAGAGATGTAAATATGGGGAAACTCGGTTGAGTTTCCCCTTTTTTTGTTTTATAATTCTTTCATGTAAGTAAAAAGAAGAAAGTAGGAATGAATATGTCAGGACGAGATAATGATTTTAGAGAAATAATAGATGACGAGAATACAGACACATCATCGGATGTTGTGGAAGTGACAGGAGACACTACGGTGGATCCGACGGTTGCTGATGCAAATAAGGATGGACAGGATGACTATGAGGATATCTGTTACATTTGCCGCAGACCGGAATCTGTTGCGGGTAAGATGATTCATCTGCCAAATAATATTTGTATTTGCAATGATTGTATGCAAAAGACATTTGACTCTATGGGAGGCTTTGGGTTTGGCAGTGGCGATAATGCAAGTATGAATCATATCGACTTTTCAAAGATGCCAAATATCAGTATGGTGAATTTATCAGATTTAGCGGATTTTATGCCTAATATGCCAAATTCACAGCGCCTCAAAAAGAAAAAGAAGAAAGAGGACAAGCAGGAAGCGCCAGTGCTTGATATTAAGAATATCCCACCACCTCATAAGATCAAAGCAGAATTAGATGAATACGTGGTTGGACAGGAATATGCGAAAAAGGTAATGTCTGTTGCTGTTTATAACCATTACAAACGTGTGGCAACAGGGACAATGGATGATATCGAGATTGAAAAGTCCAATATGCTGATGATTGGACCGACCGGTAGTGGTAAGACCTATATGGTCAAGACACTTGCACGTCTTTTGGATGTGCCGCTTGCAATTACAGATGCCACTTCTCTAACCGAAGCCGGTTATATCGGTGATGATATCGAAAGTGTTGTTTCAAAGCTCCTTGCAGCTGCAGACAACGATGTGGAAAAGGCAGAGCGTGGTATCATCTTTATCGATGAGATTGACAAGCTGGCAAAGAAAAAGAATACCAATCAGCGCGATGTCAGTGGTGAGTCTGTACAGCAGGGCATGTTAAAGCTTTTAGAAGGCGCAGAGGTAGAAGTGCCAGTGGGAGCCAGTAGCAAGAATGCCATGGTGCCAATGACAATTGTCGACACCAAGAACATTCTTTTTATCTGTGGTGGTGCATTCCCAGATCTGGATACGATTATAAAGGAACGCCTCAATAAAGCTTCTTCTATGGGATTTATGGCAGATCTGAAAGATAAGTATGACAAAGAAGAAAATATCCTGATGAAAGCAACAGTAGAAGATTTGAAGAATTTTGGTATGATTCCGGAATTTATAGGACGTCTTCCAATCCTGTTTTCATTAGAAGCGTTAGACGAAGACATGCTGGTTCGTATCTTAAAAGAACCGAAGAATGCGATTATTAAGCAGTATCAGAAGCTGTTGGAATTGGATGAAGTGAAGTTATCTTTTACAGATGGCGCATTACATGCGATTGCAAAACAGGCAAAAGAACGTGCACTTGGGGCGAGAGCCTTACGTGCCATTATTGAAGAATTTATGTTGGATATCATGTATGAGATTCCGAAAGATGACAATATCGGTGAAGTGATCATCACAGAGGACTATATCATGAAAAAAGGTGGTCCCAAAATTGTGATGCGCGGTGCGGAGAACAATTTAATCGAAGGATAATGTGAATTTTACTAAGGGGAAAACATGAGATACGTTGCGTTGACAGAAGCAAAGTCTGGCATGCAGCTGGCGAAAAGTCTGTACGATAGTAATGGACGCACGCTGGTGGGCAGCCATATTATGCTGACGAACAATTATATCGAAAAACTGACTGCATATGGCTATGGGGGTATTTATATTGAGGATGCATTGACCCAGGATATTGAGGTGGAAGATGCGATCTCCCCACAACTGCGTGCGGAGGGGATGGAATGTATCGAAAGAAGAGATATCGACGGCTGTAAGCTTGTGGCAGAAAAGCTGGTAGAAGAAATCATGTCAAAAGGACGAATTTCTTTGGATATGCTGGATTTGCGCTCGTATGATGACTACACATACGCACATTCTATGAATGTGGGTGTATTGTGTGGTGTAATTGGCATGGAAATGCATATGGACGAAAAAGAAATTGCGCAATTGGTGATGGCAGCACTCTTGCATGACCTCGGGAAATTATCCATTCCCAATGAAATTTTAAATAAACCGGGGCGCCTGACGCAGAAGGAATACAAATGTATGCAGGAGCATCCGGTGATGTCCTATGAGTTGATCAAAGATCGTTTTGATATTTCGGCGCAGATTAAAGTGGCAGTTCTGTTTCACCATGAAAATGTTGATGGGACGGGATATCCAAATGGTGTTATGGGTGACGAGCAGACACTTTTTACCAAAATCATACATGCTGCAGATGTATATGATGCGCTTGTTTCCAAACGACCATATAAAGAACCGTATGCACCGTGCGAGGCGGCAGAGTATTTGATGGGTGGATGCGGCATTTTGTTCGACCAGGAAGTAATTGAAGTTATGTTGCGTGCCATTCCGCTATATCCAAAAGGTACAGAAGTGGAATTGTCCGACGGACGCGTGGGCATTGTCAAAGAAAATGCAGATGCGCATAATTTACGCCCGGTATTAAGGCTTATGGATGGTACGACTCTGGATCTGGCAGATCGTACAAGCATGTCGATTGCGATTATGCCACCGAAGGGCAAGCGTCAGGTGTCTGCCAACTTAGAGGCAGAACGACAGGAAATGCTGCAGGAGGCACGTGATATCCATATTATAGCTGTGGATGATATGAAGACAAATTTGCAGATGCTTTATGATATTTTGAAGGATGACTATAAGGTTACTTTGTTAAAATCGGGAAAACAATTGCTACAATATTTGAAGAAAAATACCTATCCGGATTTGATTTTATTAGATATTGACATGCCGCAGATGGATGGCATTGAGACTGCAAAGCGTGTTATGGAGATGACAAACAATCGTATACCGATTATGTTTGTCTCTGCGCTGTGTGATACCCAGACAATTATGGCGTGCAGGAAATTACATGTAGCAGGCTATGTTGTCAGACCATACAAACCGGTTTATATCCGTGCGGAGATTGACCGCATCATTGATCGATGGGAGGCAGTTTAAATGATGTTCTGGTTTCAGGTGATTTGTTTGCTGGTAACACTGGTTACGGTGTTTTCGTATGTTGTATGTGATGTATATTCCAAGGAACATCGTCTGTTGCCTCTCTTTTTAGGTGTGCTTGCAGTTTATGACTTTTACCGTATTGTATTGTATTTAACTGGCGCCCAAGGTGTTTTCGAACAATTAGAAAATATGTTGATTCTGACATTGATGACGGTTATTTCTTATTATGCAATGGATTATTTGCATATCAAAATACCTCACGTGCTTCACGTGGGGCTATTTCTTTATCTGCTCCTTTTATTATTGGCAATGTTTCTATACTATGATGAGCCGCGTGTGTATATGCTGCCATTTCGTTGTTTTACCTGTCTTAATGCTTTGTTTGTCGTGGCGGGGGCTTTGTATTCGTTTCGGACACACCACTTTTCCAGACAGACAAATATTACAAACGCGCTGATGTTTGTGGCAATCTGTATACCGGCTGTTGTGGGCAGTATGTGGCAGGTGGGAGCAAGTCACGGACGAGCGATGCTTCAGATTGTCTGTTTATGCAGCTGCCTGATTATTATGTATCTGATCGTTTCGAATCGTCTGGTGGCGACAAATGTTATTATGCAGCAGAATGCATTTGCCAATGCCGGTGTGGCGCAGTTTTTACTGGATACGAATTTTGAGCTGATTGCAGCAAATCAGATGGCACTTGATATTTTTCTGGAGGGAGAGGAGTTCCAGAATTATGAGGACGTACATCGCTTTTTTCTGAAAAAAAGAAATCAGATTTTTGTGCGGGATGGTGGCGTGGAGGAATATGTATATCGTGGGAAAACGTATGAATGCAGGGAACAGGCTGTTTCCCAGGGAAAACGACTGCTTGGATATCGTTTGCTGGTCAGGGATGTGACACAAGAGCGCGCAGAAGTTGCACGGCTTACAGAAGAGCGTGCGCAGGCAAAGTGGCAGGAGCAGATGAAAGGACGCATGCTTGCTACGATGAGCCATGATTTGCGAAGTCCGGTGCATGCCATTATCGGCGCAAGTGAGATTCTGATGGCAAGTCATTCGATTTCGGCAAAAAATCGTGCGATGATTTCTTATGTGCAAGGGGCAGGAAATGAACTCCTGGAGAAAATAGACCAGATTCTTCTATATTCAAAAATGGAAGTGGGACAACTGGAACTGGCGGAACATGCCTATTCTATGGAACATCTGATTACAGAATTGATGCAGATGCTTTTGTACAATTTACATGGGCACGACGTGAAGTGTCAGGCACGTTTTCTTACACCAATTCCACAGACGGTTATAGGAGACGAGGAACGTGTACGTGAAGTTTTACAAAATGTGATGTCCAATGCTGTGAAGTTTACGAAAACAGGTGAAATTGACTTGTCTATTTCCTGTGAAAAGAGAGAACAGGATCGCGTTTACTTTTGCTGTGTGATTGAAGATACCGGGGCGGGGATGACAGAGGAGCAGTTAGAGCATGTGTTTGAGTCTTACCGGACATATGCGGTAGATGGTCAGGAGGGCACCGGTCTTGGTATGACGATTGTCAAGCAGTTGTGTGAATTGATGCAGGGAGACTGTGAGATCAGCAGTGAAGTAGGTAAGGGGACGCGCGTTAGCGTAAGTTTCTATCATAGGGCAAAGGGCGAGGCAATGGTAAAGCCGAACGAAATCAATCATTTTACGCTGGTTGAAAGAATTGTCAACTACAGGGAAAATGTCTGCCCGGATTATACTTATCCGTCGGCGCGCGTATTATTAGCAGATGACATGGTGATCAATCAACAGATTTTCCGTCATATGGTTGAGCCGTGGAAGGTACAGTTAGATATTGTTTCGAATGGTATGGAAGCTGTGGAACATGCGAGACGCGAGACATATGATCTAATCTTTTTGGATTATCTGATGCCGGAATTAAATGGCTTGGATGCCGGAGAAGAAATACGCAAGTTTTCTGATGTACCAATGGTTCTTTTAACAGCAAATGATCAGGAAGAAATTATGAATGTTTGCAAAGAAAAGGGATTTTCCGCTTTTCTTAGTAAGCCAATTGATATGCTTCATTTTAAAGATACCGTGGAAGCGTTGCTACCGAAAAAACATAGGATTCTTTATGCGCCTCATAACCAGGAGAGACAGACACACCATGTTGAAGTTTATGCCAGAGCGTTGCAGACCTATTTGGATGAGATGGAGGAATTGCGCGAAGAATTGCCATGCTATGCAAAGGAAAATACGGAATTATTCCGGGCAAAGGTGCATGGAATCAAGAGTGCAAGCCGACAAATTCACAAAGATTATCTGAGCGAGTACGCAGAAATTATGGAGATGGCAGCAATTATTGGCAATCAGAAATATATGGATCGTCATTTGGAAGATTTACTCAGCTGTATGGATGATGCCATTGAAGAGGTGCGTGGAGAGCTTTCTTATATGCAGGATGCGTTGGCAAAAACGGAAAGTAATCATGACAGACAGACAAAATTAACAGAAGAAGAACGTAAAAAAATATGGGAACAAATCGCGAAAGCTTTTGCAGAATACGATACCGGGAAAATTGAACAAGGGCTCGAAAGCTTAGAAAACGTTATTTTGAGTAAAGAAGAACAACAAATCTATGAGCAGACATATGCATTTTTTATGGATTTTGCTTATGAAGAAGGTGCGGCATATATGGAAAAAATTCTAAAAAAGGAAACGTAGCGGTATTTTTGCATAAGATATTCTATGAATTGCTATGATATGATTTATGGAAATGAATATTACGATTTGATTGTACGTAATACAACGTATCTTCCACCATTGGAAGAAGGAATATGCGGTCTGGATGTGGGAAACAACTATACGATTCTGTTTGTGAATCGGGAGAAGTACCCATCTTTTCGTGTGGCAAACTACAATTATAATGCGATGCCAAACTGTTATCAGCCGTTATCCTTAGAAGCTTTAGATGCTGCAGGGATTTTGCAGGTGCGGGACACACCGGGACTTGGACTTGATGGAAAAGGTGTGTTGCTTGGATTTCTGGATTCAGGAATTGACACGACGCATCCGGCGTTCTTGGATGAAAACGGCAAAAGCCGGATTGTGGCAGTGTGGGATCAAAACTATGTGGAAAACACAGATATGCCACCGCAGGATGCAAAAGATGTTCCGCAACCATATTATGGATGTGTGTACAGTGGAGAAATGTTGTCTCTCTATGGAAATCGCGATGCAACAGGGCATGGTACGTATGTGGCGAGTGTGGCAGCCGGCAGTGATCGGGGCGCATATTGTGGTGCGGCACCGGCGGCAGACATTGCTATGGTGCAGCTGAAAGAGGCGAAAAAATATCTACGTGAATATTATTTTGTGCCGGATGATGCAGTATGCTATGCAGAACAGGATATTATGTTTGGTGTGCAATTTTTGGATGAACTGGCAAAAATGCGTGGACAATCGCTTGTGTTATGTGTATCCGTCGGCTGTGGAATGGGCAGCCATAGTGGAAATGATTCCCTGGCACTGTACTTAGATGACTTGGCAGTTGCCTATCGACGCTGTGTTGTGAGTGCAACGGGAAATCTGGCAGCAGCAAGAAAACATTATCGTGGTATGCTGACAGCAGAAGAAATTGCGCAAGCACAAAACGAGGGGACGATTCGTTACCACGAAGTGGAAATTGTTGTGGAAGAGGGGACATGTGGTTTTGTGCTGGAGCAGTGGAGTGTGGCACCAGTGCGCTATGAGGTGGCTGTTGTCTCACCTTCTGGTGAAGCGCATCCGGCGATTGGTATCCAGGCGGCGGGAAGTCAAGTGTATGATTTTATTCTGGAAGGCACAACGGTAGAAGTGGATTATAGTTTTCCGGAGGCGACGGCGGGAAATCAATTGATCTATTATCGTTTTCACGCGCCTTCTCCAGGAGTCTGGCGTATTCGTGTTTATAGCGAAAATGCACAGGATGGGGAATTTCATATGTATTTAGCAGGAAGAGAACTGGCTTGTGGAGAAGTCTATTTTTTGGCCTCCAATCCTGATACCACTATTATGAGTCCGGCCAATGGCAAGTATGTGCTGACGGTGGCGGGGTATCAGGAACAACAAAATGCAATTTTATTGGAAAGTGGTCGGGGCTATACGATGGATGGTCGGATCAAACCGGATATTGCTGCGCCTGGATTTGCCGTGGAGGGTGCTGTTGCAGGAAGAAGTACCTTTCCGTTAGAGGCGCAGTATGAGGCGAGAACAGGAACGAGTGTAGCAGTATCTATATGTAGCGGAGCAGCTGCGCTGTATATGCAGTGGTGCACACGCAAAGGAGATATGCTTGTGAATACGACGCAGGTCAAGAATTTTTTGCTGCGTGGGGCAAAACAATTATCGGTGGATTTGTATCCAAACAGGCAATGGGGCTACGGAGCCATGGATTTGTATGCTTCGTTTCGAAAAGTTTAAAAAACTGGGCGAAGAGGTGTAAGTCTGCTACAATGAGAAAGATGGAAAGAACGAAAGGGAATCTATGTTAGCACTAAAAGTATTGGATGTTAAAAAATGTATGAATGCTCTGTTGGTATCGGAAATATTTGATGCTTTTTTATTATCGGAGGCAACGATTACAACACGTATGACGTATACATTGGATGGTCATTTGACAAAAGATTATCTGACGGAGGAAGAGCTTGCAGAGGCAGGCCTTCTTGGTGAGCGTTGTGTATCTTATGGCTATGTGAGAAAGCTTTGTTTTGACATGATTAAAGGAAAACGTAAACCGGCAGCCTTTCATTTTACTTTCTTGTGTCCTAAGAAGCTTATGGAGCAGATGATTGAAGCACAGAAAGTGAATGTGAGACCTTCTGACGTGGCAAATTTGACGCTGAATTTACGTTATGTGGGAGAGGAACTTCATGTGACAGCAGGCTGTACAATGGCGGGATTTTCATTGGATCGCAGCATGGAAGAAGCGTGGAATACATGGGTGAAAATGTTTTTTGCAGAGCATGAAATTGCGGTGGAAAAAGCGGTGTAACAAACGTGAAAATGGCTTTACTTTTCGGCGATGGTATGCTACTCTTATCGTATATTGGTTTCCAATATAGATAATTTTTTTGGAGGTACTTGTAATGAGCAAGGGTACAGTAAAGTGGTTCAACAACCAGAAGGGTTACGGATTCATCTCTGACGAAGAAGGTAATGATGTATTCGTACATTACACAGGTCTTAACATGGAAGGCTTCAAGTCTTTAGAAGAAGGCGCAGCTGTAGAATTTGAAGTTACAGACGGTGCTAAGGGACCACAGGCAGTAAACGTAACAGTAGTAGGCTAATCTACGAAGTATTAATCAGACCGTTTTCAATGTACCTTTTTAGTTTATACATCTTGATTTAAATTGAGCAGGAAATTGGGATACAGCATGATTAAGGAAAGGCGGCGTGCATAGCATGTCGCCTTTTACTTTACTAGAGGGTTCCGGCGCCCCTGCACTTCTTGCGCCCGTGCATGCCATGGGGCTGCACGGGCGCAAGAAGTGCAGGGGCGCAAGGAACCGGAATGTTCAATAAAAAGGCGATATGCTATACACGGAGGATAGAAGCATGAATGATTTTTTAATGCGATATTTAAAGGCAGGGATAACACCATATCATCTGGTGGAGACGTGTGTGAAGGATCTAGAACAGGCGGGTTATACACCACTTGCGATGGAAGAAGCATGGCAATTAGAAGAAAATAAGAGATATTATATAAACCACCATGGCACGACCTTAGTTGCTTTTATGACACCATCAAAGGAGGCTATGGTTCCGCATACCGATCATCTGGCACTGCGCATAGCAGCGGCACATACCGATTACCCATGTATGCGCATTAAGGCAAATCCGGACACCAAAACAAATTGCTATCAAAAAGTAAATGTGGAAGTGTACGGTGGTGCTATTTTAAATACATGGCTGGATCGCCCACTTGGCATTGCCGGTCGTGTGGCGCTTCGTTCTGAACAGTGCCTGCATCCAGAGGTACGTTTATACGATAGCCAAAGACCACTTGCAACCATTCCAAATCTGGCAATCCACATGAACCGTGATGTCAATAAGGGAGTAGAACTCAACCGCCAGACTGACATGTTGCCATTGCTTGGTATGGGAGAGGATGAGGATGCATTTATGCAATTTCTGGCAAAGGAATTAGGCGTTGATGTCAAAGATATCTTAGACTTTGAACTCAGCACTTATGTCTGGGAGGAACCGATCATGCTTGGTTTGCAGGAAGAAATGATCTCTTCCCCACGTATTGATAATATCAGTTCCTGTGCGGCAATTGTGGAAGCAATGTGCAAAAACGAAGCAGCAAAACAATTGAACATTGGAATTTGCTATGACCATGAAGAAATTGGCAGTCGTACAAAGCAGGGGGCTGGTTCTGCACTTCTTACGGACGTAATTGAAAAAGTATATGAGTCTATGGGACTGACGGTACGAACAGCTAAGGATGCTATTTATCAGGGATTGATGCTTTCAGCAGATGTTGCACATGCACTACATCCAAATCATGTGGAAAAAGCAGATATTACAACGCAACCAGTGATGGGAAAAGGCGTTACCATCAAAGAGGCAGCGGCACAGTCATATGCGACGGATTGTGAAGCGATTGCCATTGTTGAACAGATGGCAGCTATGTATGAGATCCCTTATCAAAAATTTGTGAACCGTTCTGATCTTGTCGGAGGAGGTACACTTGGCGCTATTTCGTCTGCTTTATTGCCGATGCGCACGATTGATGTGGGAGTTCCAATGCTGGCGATGCATTCAGCACGGGAATTGATGGGAACGGCTGACTATGAGAGTTTGCAAAGACTGGTTGCAGCAATTTATGAAGCGGCATAAAACAGTTATATGATTTTATCATTGAGGTTAAGAATGAAAAAAATCGTAAAAGAACATAATAAAAAACGAATAGCTCTTATAATATCCTTTTGCATGTCAGCGGTGCTTTTTAGTGGGTGTACACCAGCACATCTGATGCAGCAGGCAATCAACGACCGATTGGAACAGGCGGTCGTGGGAGAGATACAACAAGTATCTTCCATATCGACAGACCGATACGCCTATCAGCAGCTGCAGACAGGGGAACAACAGGTATATGACCAGATTTTAGATTGCGTTATGCAACATAAAGATTGTGTGGCGGTATCGACAAAAGACGAAAAGGTCCTGGAAAAAGCATATGAGTGTGTGATGGCAGATTATGGAGAATTATTCTGGTTTAGCGGATATCAGTATAATACGTATTCTAATTTTGACCAGATTATTGGTCTCGAATTTATGCCGACATATATTTATACAGAGCAGGAGCGTGAAGAACTGCAGCAGCAGGTGGATATGGTGGCGGATACCTGGCTCGCAGAGGTACCTGCAGATGCCTCGGATTACGAAAAAACAAAATTTGTCTACGAGACATTAATTGAACAAGTGGATTATGATACCAAGAGTGAGAATAATCAAAATATTTTAAGTGTATTTATTGGAAAGAAAACCGTCTGTCAGGGGTATGCCGATGCAACACAGTATTTGCTACATCAATTAGGGATACCTGCGATTGTAGTGACAGGAACGGCTGGTGGTGAAAATCATGCATGGAATCTTGTGAATTTAGATGGTGAATATTATTACATAGACACCACATGGGGAAATACGCATTTTCTCGGAGAATGGCAGGGAACAAAAAAAATCGATTATGGATATTTAAATGCGCGCACACAGGATTTGGCGCAGACACATACATCACAAATGCCATTTGCAATGCCAGCCTGTGAGTCTGTCGTTGATAATTATTTTTATCGGGAAGGGCTGTACTTTGAGGCAGCAGATATGGCGGTGATTGGGCAAAAAGTCACACAGGAATATCTGCAGGGAGAGAAAGAAATATGTCTTCGCATGTCGAATTTGCAGGATTACTTGCAAGTGAAAGAACATCTGATTGATAAGGAAGAGGTCTTTTTGTATTGTAATGGAGCGCGTGAAATCACATATTTTGAGAATCAGTCGCTTTGCATTCTGACCATTCTACTGTAGAAGCAGGGAGTGGTGTTTTTCCTAGGAAAATATAGGAAAACTATTTACAAAAGTGGTTTTTTGTATTAATATGATGTAGTAATCAAAACCACGTGAGAAATAAAACAAAACCACAAACGTAGCGGGAGGCGTTTTTATGTATAAAATAATTATTGATAGTTGCGGCGAATTATCAAAAGAAATGCAGGAAGATGGACATTTTGAGAATGTTCCATTGACATTACAGATAGGAGATACCGAAATCGTCGATGATAAGTCCTTTGATCAGGCGGACTTTTTGAAAAAAGTGGCAGAAAGTGAAGAAGGACCAAAATCAGCATGTCCTTCACCAGACGCTTACATGCAGGCGATGGATTGTGATGCGGAACATATCTATGTGATTACATTATCTTCACAATTGAGTGGCTCTTATAATAGTGCCTGCCTGGCAAAAGATCTGTTTTTAGAGGACAATGAAGATAAAAAAATCTGCATCATCGATTCAAAATCAGCATCCATCGGGGAATCCTTGATTGGACTGCATATTGCGGCTTGTGAAGAGGCAGGCATGGATTTTGAAACAGTGGTAGAAAATGTAGAAAAGTACATTGAAGAGCAGCATACATTTTTCGTATTGGAATCTTTGGAGACATTGCGAAAAGCAGGTCGTCTAAGCAATTTGAAGGCAAAACTTGCAAGTACCTTGAATATCAAGCCGATCATGGGGTCTACAGAAGAGGGAAGTATCCAACAGCTAGCTCAGGCAAGAGGAATGAACAAGGCATTGGATCGTATGGTGCAGTCTATGATGGAAGTGACCCAGAACTGTGAAAATCGTATTCTTGCAATTTCTCATTGTAACTGTAAGGAGCGTGCGCTACAATTAAAAGAAAAAATAGAAAAGGTAGCCTCTTTTAAGGAAATCTTTATTGTTGATACTGCAGGTGTCAGCAGTATGTACGCCAATGATGGAGGCATTATCATGGTGGTATAGCGCACATGCAATACGAAGAAATTATCGAAATAATACAATCAAAAAGAAGATTTGGAAAGGCATATGGAAGAGATGTGACCGCGGAAATGATGGAACTTTTAGATCATCCGGAGGCGGACATGAAAATCATTCATATTGCCGGAACCAATGGAAAAGGATCAACGGCAGCATTTGTAAGTAGTATATTACATGCTGCCGGTTTTGTTGTGGGAAGATTTACATCACCCCATCTGATCCGCTTTACAGAACGTATCGTTGTCGACGGAGAAGAAATCAGAAAAGAAGATGTCATACGATTAGGAGAACGTGTGTTAGCGCTTCCGATGAAACAGGAAACAACGATGTTTGATTTGTGTCTGGGAATGGCAGTACTATATTTTAAAGAGAAAAAATGTGACTTCGTGGTTTTAGAAACGGGACTCGGTGGGGCGAAAGATTCGACTGCAGGATTATCCGTTGTTCCTGAGGTTTGTGCGTTTACAAATATCGGATTTGATCATACAGCAATTCTGGGAAATACCATAGAAGAAATTGCAGCGGAAAAAGCCGGAATTTTGAAAAAAGGCACGCATGCAGTTCTCGGAATTATGGATGAAAAAGCAGCGGATGTGATCAAAAAACAGGCGGAGATTTTGGATGTCCCCATTACAAATGTGGATAACTTGTTGACAAAAATCTCAACCTACGAAATACCGCTAAACGGCGTATTTCAGAGGGCTAACGCCACATTGGCTGTGGGGGTAGTGGAAACATTATTCAATAACCATTGTGGATATCTCGGGGATAACTTTTTGTCGAAAAAAGAGGAAATTATTCGACAAGGGTTAGCGGAAGCTAAGTGGCCTGGCAGAATGGAGGTTTTGTCCGAAAAACCGTATGTTTTGGCGGATGGAGCTCATAATCCGCAGGGAGTTGAAGCTTTATTCAACTCACTAAAAAATATGTTTCCAAATGAAAAATTTGTCTTTTTGGTTGGAGTTATGGCAGATAAGGACTATCGGTCGATGATGCGGACCATGTATCCGCTGGCAGACACCTTTTTGTGTGCTACGGTTGATACCAGCCGCAGTTTACAGGCGGACGAATTGTGCCAGGATCTTTTGGAAGATGGAATGTCAGCTTCCGTAAGTGGCAATCTTTTGGATGGAATTCAAAAAGTAATCGCTTTGGGAAAAGAAAAGGGAGAACGTATTATTATTTTTGGATCTCTTTATTTTATAGGAGAGGTCAAGGCAATGTTTGAAAGCGGAAGAATAGATTTACAAAATCAATAGGAGGAAACAAGGATGCGAAAAAAAGAATTAGCAAAACTTGTCATAGAACGATTAAAAGAAGCCTATCCAAAGTCACATTGTACCCTGGATTATGATGATGCATGGAAGCTGCTGGTTAGTGTGCGCCTGGCAGCACAATGCACGGATGCCAGAGTGAATGTGGTCGTACAGGATCTTTTTGCAGCCTATCCTTCTGTGGAGGCACTTGCTGAGGCAACGCCGGAAGAGATAGAAAAATATGTTCATCCCTGCGGGCTTGGCAAAAGTAAGGCGCGTGATATCAGCGCCTGTATGAAGATGCTGCGGGATGAGTATGATGGCTGTGTGCCAGAGGATTTTGATGCCCTGCTTTCCCTGCCCGGTGTAGGACGGAAGAGCGCCAATCTTATCATGGGAGATGTATTTGGCAAGCCTGCCATCGTGACAGATACACATTGCATCCGCCTATGCAATCGTATTGGACTTGTGGACGGAATTAAGGATCCGAAAAAGGTGGAGATGGAACTTTGGAAAATCGTGCCTCCGGAGGAGGGCAGTGAACTCTGCCATCGTCTGGTGGATCATGGACGTGCTGTATGTACTGCCCGGACAAGCCCTTATTGCGATAAATGTTGTCTGGCGGATATTTGCAAGAAGAGGATATAAATTGTGAAAATTGCACATAAGAATTGCGCATCATTCCTGTTCGTTGTAGAATATACACATAAAGTATGGAGAACAGGAAAGGGGCAATTTTTATGGAGACGGAAGAAAGAACGAAAAGAAAGAATTTGATCACGTATCCGCTGGGAACCATAGGACGTGATGCTGTTTATGCTTTGATTAACAGTTATCTGTTGACTTTCGTGCTATTTACACATTCTTTAAATGCGGCGCAACTGACTGCTATTACCGGAATTATGATTGGAGCGCGCGTCTTTGATGCTTTTAATGATCCGATTATGGGTAATATCATTGAGTGCACCAGGAGCAAATACGGTAAGTTCAAGCCTTGGCTTTTGGCGGGCGTTTTGTCGACTTCGGTGGTTATTTATCTGATGTTTAACGTACAGCTGCAGGGTTGGAAATTTGTGGTATTTTTTGGCATTATGTATTTTTCCTTCAGTATTACTTATACCATGAATGACATTTCTTATTGGGGGATGGTTCCGGCACTTTCCTCCGATGCAGACGCAAGAAATCAGTTTACTTCCCGCGCTACGCTTTGTGCGGGCATTGGTGGAACGGCGGCAACGATTCTGATTCCACTGTTTACGACAGGTAAGAATGCCATTGGCGGCAATGCTGCTTATGCTTATGGCAGAATAGCGGTTGTTATAGGTATTCTGGCGCCTCTTTTCCTTTGTATTACAATTTTTGGAACAAAGGAACATCGTGATATGGCACAGAAGGATAAGCCAAGAGAAAAGTTCAGTTTTAAAAATCTGGTACATACGATATTTCGAAACGATCAATTGATCTGGGTAGCAGTTATTTTTCTGATTCAGCAGGTTGGTAACGGGCTGATTGTTGGAGGTCTTGGTTCGACCTACATTTATTCTGTTTATGGATATGAGGGAGGTTTGTATTCATTGTTCACAACCATTGGTATGTCGGTGACTGCATTTCTGATGATTTTTTATCCAACGATTTCACGTCATATCCACCGCAAGAAACTCATGGGCTATATGGCAGTGATTGCTAGTATCGGTTATGTTATGATTTTTGCATCTGGGCTGATGCCGGGTAAGGGCATGGGAAAATTTGTAGTGCTTATGATTGGTTATATGCTCTGCAATTTTGGCCAGTATTGCTATTATCTGATTATGATGATTTCGATCATGAATACAGTGGAGTACAATGAACTTCAATTTGGTTCCCGCGATGAAGGCATCATTACATCCCTTCGTCCTTTTATCACAAAGCTGGGGGGAGCTATCATTGTAGCAATTACTTCCGCTACCTATATTTTGCTTGGAGTTACGGATTATACCAACCAGATTTCCGAATTAGAACAGCAGTGCAATCAGAACCTGATTACAGAGGCAAGTAAGTTATCCCAGATTGATGCGGTGCTTTCCCGTGTGACCAATCAGCAGGCAATGGGACTTCTGGTCTTTATGTCCATTGTGCCGGGGATTTTGATGCTGCTTTCTTATTTTCTCTATAAGAAACATTATAAACTGGATGAGGAGGAATATGACCGCATCTGCAAGGAGTTGGGGAAGACGAAGTAGGATCATCTTCGTATATCCCCCGGCAGCAGACCATAGCGTTCTTTGAATTTGCGGTAAAAAAACCTTGATTATGGTAGCCGACAGCCTCAGCAAATGAGGCTAGGATAGAAGACATCATAAAGACAGTAACACAGAAAGGATAGATAGGATTATGACAAGTAAAAGAACCGTATTTACCGTAGATGGAAAACCTTTTATCGCAATCGCCGGAGAGTCACACAACTCCAGTTCATCGGATGCAGCCTACATGCAGGGCGTTTGGGATAAGGCGGAAGAGGAAGGGTTAAATACTTTACTGCTTCCGTTAACATGGGAACTGACAGAACCGGTGGAAGGACAATTTGATTTTACACTGGTTGATACACTAATCAACCAGGCGAGAGAAAGAAAGATGCATCTGATCTTCCTCTGGTTTGGTACATGGAAGAATGCCCAGTGTATGTATGCGCCGGAATGGGTGAAAAAGGACATGGTGCGCTTCCCGAGAGCTCAGATGGAAAAGGGTAAGAATAAGACCAGACTGATGGCATTTTATGGCATGGAATATACGACGCTTTCCGCTTTTGGTGAGGAGACAGTGAAGGCAGATGCGAATGCTTTTGCTCATCTCATGACGCATATCAAGGAAGTCGATGAAAAAGTGGGTACCGTAATCGGCGTGCAGGTAGAAAACGAAACCGGTATGCAGGGATCTGACCGGGAACATTCTGATCTGGCTGATGAGAAATTTGCAGAGGAAGTTCCGGCAGAATTTGTTTCTTATATGAAAGCGCATACAGATACTATGGAAGCCGGTGTCAAGGAAGTTGTGGAAAATGGCGCGGATGCCGGAAGTTGGGAACAGGTCTTTGGACCATATGCCGGAGAGATCTTTACTGCTTACTATGTAGCATCTTATGTGGAGAAAGTGGCGGCCGCAGGAAAGGCAGTTTATGACCTGCCATTTTCCGCAAACTGCTGGCTGGATAAGGGTGAGGAAGCGGGAAAATATCCGACAGGTGGACCGGTAGCCAAGGTCATGGAAGTATGGCGTTACGCAGCACCGTCGATTGATGTCATTGCACCGGATATTTATGTGCCATACTTCATCGAGATCTGCGATACCTATACCAAGATGGACAATCCACTCTTTATTCCGGAGACCGCGACACATTCACACTGCGCACCGCGTCTGATCTATACAATCGGTCATTATCATGCAACCTGCTTTGCTCCATTTGGTTTTGAGGATATGGGGCAGCAATTTAATGATATTTCTGCGTATCTGTTTGGTGTGGACGTATCCGATCCGCTCTTACAGACACCACAGAATGTCGAGGAGTATCGCTGGTGTGCATCGACCCTAAATGAAATGATGCCGCTTCTGACAGAAGCTTATGGCACAAACGATTTGCAGGCGGTGATCTCCGAAAAAATGGATATGACACCGATGGATCTGTCAAACTTTAACCCTGCACTTGGCATCAGCGGGATGGAAAAGCTGGGTGATCCGGAAAACGATACCATGATGTTTGGAGATTTTGGATTCAAGGTCATGATGAACATGCCGCTTGTAACAAGAAAAGATGGTGTGTGCCTGATTTTAAAGGCAGAAGAAGATACCTATTATATTTTGTCAAATGGCTGCATGATTACACCATTTTCTGCAAATCAGGAAAAGCCAAACTATGATATCATAGCGCTGGAAGAGGGCAAATTTGTAGATGGACAGTGGAAAGCCGGTCGCCGTCTGAATGGCGATGAGGCATCCCGTTTCTGCTACAATGACTATTCGCTTGTGAAATTGAAGGTATTTGCTTATAAATAAGAAAAGCACATATAAGATGAAAAGAAATCTCTGTGAGCATGCAGAGGTTTCTTTTTCTATAGGGAAAAATATCTTCCTGTGGTATGATGGTAAAAAGTATTTTACACAGGAGGACATAGAATGTATCCAATTTATTTTGTGAGACATGGAGAGAGTGAGTGGAATGTGGCAGACCGGATATGCGGGCAGACGGATGTAGCCTTGACAGATTTGGGACATACGCAGGCAATTGCGACCGGGCAAAAGATCGTCGAGGCAGGGATTGTTATAGATGAGATTTTGTATTCGCCCCTGATCCGGGCTGCAGAAACGGCGCGGCATATTTCAGAAATGACAGGCGCGCCTATGCGCATGGAACCGCGGCTGGTGGAACAGAATTTTGGCAAATGGGAAGGTACTTCGCCGAGAAATGCTGCGGACTTCTTTGAGGCAAAAAAGCAGTTCGTATGCCGCCACGAAGGTGGGGAGTCTATGCTACAGCTAGCTCAGCGCATTTACAATCTTTTGGACGAATTAAAAAAAGAAACGGACAAAACCTATATGCTGGTGGCGCATAATGGCATTGCCCGTGTGGTCTGCTCGTATTTTCATGATATGACGAATGAGGAGTATGCTTCGTATGGTGTGAAAAATTGCAGTGTGACAAGATTTGATTTTGATGAAAAAATGTAATCGTTATGTATTATCTCTAATTGTGCGATGAAGTGTTTATTTTGGCATTGTCTAATGCATCTTCAATAGCCATAAGTAATACTTCGGTCGTGTACTGGTTGTTGGCTTCGTATGTAATATTGTCCAGAGATTGTGTTTCATAAATCTGTGTACTGATGGAATCGAGCGCAGGTTGAATCAGTGGGTACATGGTCGCTACGGATTCTTCAAGGTTTACAAAAGAAATGTCATTGATGTGATTTTCATCCACGACGACCTGCACTTCAATGGCACTGTCATTCATAGTGAAGCCTGCCGTATAAACACCTGGTATATATATTGTTTCCTGTACAGGTTCTGGTTTATCTTTGGTGGAAAACATCCAACATAAAAGGATGACCAGAAGCACACCGAGACCGGCAAATGCAGCAGTATATATCAATTCCTTTAAATGAAATACAACAATTTTTGTTTTCTTACTCACGGCAAATCTCCTATTTTTCAGTGTCTAATAGAGTATATGAAAAAAAGTAGAAAAAATTCTATTTTTTTTGTTGACAAACAATATAAGGTTATATATAATAATTTTTGTCGTCACGGAGAGGACACAACATAATAAATGCGACAGTGGCTCAGTTGGTAGAGCACCTCCTTGCCAAGGAGGAAGTCGCGGGTTCGAGTCCCGTCTGTCGCTCTCTTACATAACGGAAATCTTGTTTAGCAAGATTTCCGTTTTTTTATAACAACAGAGGAGAAAAAGTCAATGAACAAACAAAATACAGTAACTACTGAAACGTTTAATCTTAGTGTGGCTACTCTACATATTCTGGCGATGACACTTATGTTAATGGATCATCTTTGGGCAACCTTGCTTCCAGCGCAGGAGTGGTTGACTTGCGCAGGCCGTGTAGCATTTCCTATCTTTGCTTTTATGACGGTAGAAGGATATTTTCACACACATAGTTTTAAAAAGTATATGTTTCGTTTGTTGGCATTTGCTTTGATTTCTGAGATTCCATTTGACCTGATGTATGGTGGTACGTGGTTTTATCCATTTCATCAGAACGTCATATGGACATTTTTGCTGGCGCTTCTAGGGATTCATTTGATGGAAACCGTGCGCAAAAAACAGAACGTCTTTTTATGTGTAATAACGGTTGTTCTAGTTGTTGCCGTAGGAGCCTTACTTGGAACATTAAGCATGGTAGATTACTACGGTGCAGGTATTTTGACAGTCTTTGTGTTCTATTTGTTCCGTAAAAGAAAATGGTGGTGTCTGTTGGGACAAATCGCTGCACTTTATTGGATTAATGTGGAAATGCTAGGTGGCCTGATGTATCCGGTACAATTAGGTGGAATGCAATTTGAAATATGTCAGCAGGGAATAGCTCTTTTTGCATTGCTGCCAATCTGGTTATATCGTGGAAGACAAGGATATCACAGTAAGCCGTTCCAGTACCTTTGTTATGCGTTTTATCCTGTACATATGATGGTTCTGGTGCTTATATTAAATTATGTGAACCGATGATGATGAATATGGAAAACCCTTGTAGAGTAATTCGCCAGATCAGTGAAAAAGACTCGGTACAGTATAGAAAATAATAGAGAATAACCTATAACAGGGGAAGGTAAACTTTGGGTAAACAAAGATGCTTCCCCTGTTATTTAATTTACGATGCTATTTGATTGTTAGTTACTCTATCCATCATTATGGTGAATTGCTTTAATCTGGGCACTGCAAAAAACGACATTGATTCATATAAAAAAATGTAATATAATACACTAAAACACACAAAGAAATTTTGAGAAAGGAGGGGCACGCATACACATGAAACGCAAAATAACATCAAAGTTATATGAGTGGAAAAATATGTTAAATGGTAGAATGCCATTGCTGATTTACGGTGCGCGTCAGGTCGGAAAAACATTTGAGATGCGTGAGTTTGGAGCATTATATTACAAGAATACCATCTATGTAAACTTTGAAACCGATGAAAAAATCGGAAAATATTTTGAAACAGATATTCATGCAGATCATGTGATATCTGTTTTGGAAAAATACTATCAGGCTAAGATTGTACCGGAAGATACACTTATTATTTTTGATGAAATTCAAATGTGTGAAAGAGCATTAACTTCGTTAAAATATTTTTCGGAAGAGACTCCGGAATATCATGTGATGGCTGCAGGAAGCCTGCTTGGTGTAGCGGTAAATCGGGAAAAATATTCTTTCCCGGTAGGCAAAGTCCAGATGCTGACTATGTATCCGATGGATTTGGAAGAGGTGTTGTGGGCAAAGGGAAAACAGATGCTTGCAGATACGATTCGGGAACATTATGAAAACAATCAGCCGCTGGATGAAATACTCCATGAGGAAGCAATGCAGGAATTTTACCATTATTGTATTGTGGGTGGAATGCCTGCAGCAGTGAAGGCGGATCTCGCAAAAGATAGTCCTATAGAGCAGACAGAAATCCGGCAGATGTTGTTAAATTCTTATATTGCGGACATGACCAAATATGCGAATCAGTCAGATACGGTACGTATTTTTGAAGCATATGATTCGCTTCCGGCACAGCTGGCAAAGGATGCTAAAAAATTTCAGTATAAGTTGATAAAATCAGGTGCGAGATCATCTCAATATGGGGATGCGATTGACTGGCTGATTCGGGCTGGAATTGTGAATAAGTGTATGAAATGTAGTCAGGGATTTTATCCGGTTGCAGCATATCAGGATGTGAGTGCATTCAAATTGTACTATAGTGATATGGGTATTATGTCCGCCAGACTGGGAATGACTCTGGAAGCGCTACAGGGTAAGGAAACAGAGCATTTTCGAGGAATACTGACAGAGAACTATGTTGCAATTGCATTGAAAACGAATGGATATGACCTTCATTACTGGGAATCAGATAATACGGCAGAAGTGGATTTCCTTATACAAAAAGATAGTCATGTAATTCCGGTAGAATGTAAAGCTGGAAACCATGTGAAAGCTAAAAGTATGATGGTTTATATGGAAAAATATACCCCGGTTTATGCAATCCGGATTTCAGCAAGAAATTTTGGGATGGTAAATGGGATAAAGTCAGTGCCATTGTATAGTGTATTTTGCGTTTGACGTTCTACCGCTGTAAAAACATTATAAAAAAAAGCAATGGATGCGAAATTTTAAAGATAAGAAGATGGAAAAAAGATCATGTCAAAAGATGAATATTTAATTACAGACACACCTCTGAAAGCATTAACCGTTTTTGCAATGCCGATGATTCTCGGTAGTTTCTTTCAACAAGTATATAATATGGCGGATTCTATCATTGTTGGGCAGTTTGTCGGATCATCTGCACTTGCGGCGGTGGGAGCCTGTGCAGCGCTTACGAATGTTTTTATTTGTGTAGCACTTGGCGCGGGTGTAGGTGCAGGCGTACTTGTGAGTCGCTATTTTGGTGCCAGAGAGTATAGCAAGATGAAAACAATTGTATCAACCTCCTTGATTAGTTTTCTGGTTTTAAGCATACTTCTTGGCGTCTTTGGATTTGGCTTTTCTCATGCGATGATGAGCTTATTACAAACACCTTCTGATATACTGGACGATGCAGTTCTGTATTTGCGGGTCTATTTTGTGGGATTTCCATTTCTGTTTATGTACAACATTCTTTCTACCATGTTTACTTCTATCGGGGAATCAAAGATACCTCTGGGACTTCTGATATTTTCTTCTGTTCTGAACATAGTTATGGATCTTTGGATGGTGGCAGGTCTAGGTCTTGGCGTCTTTGGAGCAGCGCTTGCGACACTGATTGCACAGGGGATTTCCGCAGTGATTTCGCTGTTGATTTTCTTTTGTCGAATGCGTCGATATAACAGTCCTTTTCAGTGGTTTGATGGGCAGGAATTACATCTCATGCTTCGCATTGCGGTGCCGTCCGTTTTGCAGCAGTCTACGGTGTCCATTGGTATGATGATTGTGCAGGCAGTTGTCAATCCGTTCGGTACACAGGCACTTGCGGGCTATGCGGCAACGATGCGTGTAGAAAATGTTTTTTCACTGATATTTGTATCGATTGGAAATGCAGTTTCGCCATATGTTTCTCAGAATCTGGGCGCAAAGAAAGTAGATCGTATCAAAAAAGGATACCGTGCTGCATTAGTGCTGGATCTATGTTTTGCGGTGCTGGCTTTTGTAGTCATTGAAACACTGCATACGCAAATATCCTCACTATTTTTGGGAAAAGACGGAACCGCTTTAGCATATCAGGTGTCTGGGGATTATATGAGATGGCTTGGGTACTTTTTCATATTCATGGGAATCAAGATGGCAACCGATGGTGTTCTTCGTGGACTTGGAATTATGCGTCCGTTTCTCGTTGCCAACATGGTAAACCTTGCAATCCGTCTGTCTGTTGCACTGCTCTTTGCCCCACGTTTTGGTATTGCATTTGTCTGGCTCGCGGTACCTGCAGGCTGGCTTGCCAATTTCCTGATTTCCTATGCAGCCCTTAGGAAATCGTGGCCAATTGATGAAAAAATAAGTATTTGATGATAGATAAGATTGGAGGATACATATGCGTAGAAGAGAACAAGAAGTAACGGAACAAAAAGAAATCATACACATTCTTGATACGGCAAAGATTTTGCACCTTGGGTTAGTAGACCAGGGCAAGCCATACATAGTGCCTATGAACTATGGCTACGTTTTTGAAGAGGATAAGCTAGTATTTTATGTGCATGGAGCGTTGGAAGGTCGCAAGCTTGATGTAATCCGCGCCAATGCTGACTGCTGCGTTCAGATTGAATGTGATGTTCAGCCGTTCCAAGGAAAAATGGCATGCCAATATGGATGCAGTTATTATTCTTTTGATGGATTCGGAACAGCTGCGATTGTAGATGATCCACAGGAAAAAATGAAAGCGTTGAGCACATTGATGAAAATACAGACAGGCAAGGATTTTGAATTCAATGAGAAATTGGTTTCGATTGTTAGTGTTATTCGTATTGAATGTGATTATTACACGGCAAAGTACAGACCATTGCCGGCAAATCCTATGGTCTAATTGAAAAAGATATTTAGGAGTACAGAAAAGTGAAAAACCAATACAATAAGACAATGATCGCTTGCTTTGTAGGATATATTGTCCAGGCTATCGTTAATAATTTTACCCCATTGCTTTTTTTGTTTTTTCAAAAAAGCTATCATATTCCGATTTCACAGATTACATTGCTGGTGACGTTCAATTTTGGAGTACAGCTACTGGTTGATCTTCTTTCGGTTCGGTTTGTTGATAAAATTGGATATCGGATCTCAATGATTATGGCACATGTGCTGGCAGCGGCGGGGTTGCTTCTTCTGACCATTTTACCGGAGATTTTACCGGTTCCATTTATAGGAATTCTGATTGCAGTCATGATTTATGCGATAGGTGGCGGACTTTTGGAAGTATTGGTCAGTCCGGTTGTTGAGGCCTGCCCATCCGATAATAAGGAGACCGCAATGAGTCTTCTGCATTCTTTTTATTGCTGGGGACATGCTGCCGTTGTACTTATATCAACGCTGTTCTTTTATGTGGTTGGTATTGAACACTGGAGAATATTAGCCATAATTTGGGCGGTTATTCCTATTGGAAATGCTTTGGTTTTTACAAAGGTTCCGATTGCATCACTGCTCGAGGATGGAGAGACGGGATTGGGATTAAAGGCTCTGTTCCAGCTAAAGATTTTCTGGATTTTGCTCATTATGATGATATGTGCAGGAGCAAGTGAACAGGCGGTAAGCCAATGGGCATCTGCTTTTGCTGAACAAGGTCTTGGAATTTCAAAAGCTGCAGGTGACTTGGCGGGACCGATGGCATTTGCTGTTCTGATGGGACTGGCAAGGCTGTTTTATGGTAAGTACGGCGACCGCATTAACCTGGAACGTTTTATGATCTGCAGCACCGTCTTGTGTGTGCTGTCTTATTTGGGAATTTCACTGTTCTCTGTTCCATTGCTGAATCTGATCTGCTGTGCTGTTTGCGGACTTTCAGTAGGAATCATGTGGCCGGGAACTTTCAGCAAGGCATCGGCGACGCTGCCCAAAGGCGGAACAGCCATGTTTGCGTTATTAGCATTGGGTGGAGATGTAGGCTGCGCTGGCGGACCTACACTGGTAGGAATGGTATCAGGAGCTTTCGAAGATAACTTAAAGATGGGAATTTTGGCAGGAATTATTTTCCCGATTATGTTACTGATAGGAATCATTCTATGTAAAAGACAAAAATCGTAACAGGAATAAGAAGATTATAATTACATCTAATACACCAAAACCTTTTTATAATGATCAAGGTATTTTGATTATGAATGTATATGATTTTTTATTGAACGTAGAGTCATTGGAATTATAAAAAAGACTTGATAAACTACTAAATAGCAACTTTAAAAATAAGCACCTTCAGACTATAATAAAGTTTGAAGGTGTTTTCATGGTGAAAAATAAACATTTTGAAAAAATGATAGGTAAAAAGAGAGGACTTGAACATGGAAAAGATAATAAAAGGACAAACATTTGATGCGGAACGTGCACTTTATGGAAGTGATGGCGTTGTACTTGAAAACTGTAGATTTGATGGCCCGGCAGATGGAGAAAGTGCATTGAAGGAATGCAAAAATGTAGAGGTAAAAAACAGCTTTTTCAATTTGCGCTATCCTCTGTGGCATAATGATGAAGTAAAAGTCAGTGACAGTGAAATGACGGAAAATTGCAGGGCTGCACTTTGGTATACAACCAATATATGCATTGCAGATACCAAGCTTCATGGGATCAAAGCTCTCCGCGAGTGTGCACATATAAGAATGAAAAATTGCGATGTAGACTCCACGGAGTTTGGTTGGTTTGTAAAAGATATCGCAATGAAAGATACAGCGGTTAAAAGTGAATATTTTATGATGCGATCCGAACATCTGGACTTCCTCAATGTATCGTTGAAAGGAAAATATTCTTTCCAATACATTACAGATTCTAAATTTGAACATTGTGATTTGGATACAAAGGATGCATTTTGGCATGCAAAAAATGTCATCATCCGCAATAGTGTTGTCAAAGGAGAATATCTGGCATGGTATTGCGAGAATGTTACATTTGAGAATTGCACCATCATTGGAACACAGCCGCTTTGCTATTGCAAAAATTTAAAGCTGATAAACTGTGAAATGATAGATACCGATCTGGCATTTGAAAAATCTGAGGTCGAGGCAACAATCTGTACACCAATGATCAGTATCAAAAATCCACGAAAAGGCACCATTGTGGTTCCTCAGGTGGATGAAATTATTATGGATGATGATGCAGCAGAAGGAAAAATTATGGTGAACAAAAGAGGGGAATAGCGTAACATCGTTGCGATTCGTTGAAATATCAAATATAATAAAAAAGTAACAGTTGGTAATTTTTTAACATTCCATGTAAGGAGGGGGATATGGGGACAAAGATTTTGGCGCTGACTGGAAAAGGGGGCGTTGGCAAGACCAGTTTATCCGCTATCATTGTCAAAATTCTGAGTGAGAATTTCAAGGATAAAAAGATCTTAGCCATTGATGCAGATCCAGCAATTGGATTGTCCACAGCGCTTGGCGTAGATGTAAAACTTACGCTTGATGATATTCGCACCGAAATCATAAATACGGTAGAAGGCGGTGATACGAAAACTGCGCTAGAGCTGGTGAGCGAATCCAGATACAAGATTTCAGAAGCTATTGTAGAAAAAGACAATTTTGCCTTTTTGGCGATTGGCCGTCCAGAAACAAAGGGGTGCTATTGCAGAATTAATTCTTATTTGAAAAGTGTGATTGAAACAATTGGAAACCAGTTCGATTATATTGTCATTGATTGCGAGGCGGGAATTGAGCAGGTAAACCGACGCGTCATTGAAGAAGTTACACATTTACTTCTGGTATCGGACGCAAGTCACAAAGGGATTGAGGTGATCAAATCCATCTCAAAAGTAGCCAGTGAAGCGGTTAAGTACGATGAAATTGCTTGTATTTTTAATCGCATCGAAGATGAGACACTACTAGAGAATGTGGATTTGGATGGTCTTCGATGTATCGGCATTGTAAAATCAGACCAGGAGATCGCGCGCTTTGATGCGGCAGCAAAAGATTTTATGCTGATGGATGACAATAACGTATGTGTGAAGGAAACATATGAAGCACTGAAAAAATTTGGAATTATGTAAAAGGAAACAGAGCTATGAAAGATTTAAAACATATGATTTATTTTGAACATCTTTTAGAAGATGCACAAAATGATTTGATTCGAAAGGCAAAAGCGGATGGAAAAGTGGCTTTGGGTTATACCTGCTATCATATTCCGGAAGTTTTAATGAATTTGGGCGATTGTTTTTCGGTTCGATTGCGTGCACCAAATACCGGTAGTGTGGAGATTGCTACATACTATATGGCAAACAGCGCCTGTGAATATTCAAGAGCTCTATTAGAAAGAGCAATTGAGGGAAATTATAATTTTTTGGACGGTTTGTTGGGCGTCGATGTATGCGAACCGATGAACCGTGCAATGGAAAACATGGAACTTTTGCACTTGCATGATGACCATGAGAAATTCGTTCGATGTTATATGGATATTCCATATGCAGATGATGAGGATTGTGTAGAACATTTAAAAGAACAAGTCACAAGAAAAATTTTGCAGCCATTACATGAAGTATATGGCGTAGATATTTCAGATGCTGCAATCCGTGAGGCGGTAAAAAAATATAACAAAGTATGCAGAGTGGTTCGTGAAATTGGTGATTTACGTAAAGAATTAAATCCGGTTATTACGGGAAGCGAATTTCATAAAATCTGTCTCGTCAGCTTTGTTTGTCCAAAAGATATGATCTTACCGTATCTGGAGGAGACGCTTGAGGAACTGAAAACGCGTCAGCCGGATCCTGTGTCTAAGTATAGAGCCAGAGTGGGAATTGTTGGATCGGAAATTGATGATACGATGTGTATCGAGCAGATAGAAGAAAGTGGAGCATTGGTCGTATTTGACCGTTTTTGCTACGGATCCATACCAGGTAGAAACGAGATTCAACTAACAGATGATGAGGATGCATTAACGCAAATCTGCAGACAAAACTTAAAAGAGACAGAATGTCCGCGAAATTGCGCATACCATAAATTGGACTATCGAAAGGAACATGTAAAACAGCTTTTTGATGAGTACAAGGCAGATGGTGTTATATATGAGCAAATGAAGTTCTGTACCTATTGGTCGTTTGAAAGAACTTTGGCAAGCCATGTTATGCCGGAGGAATATGGTATTCCTGTATTATCGATTGACCGTCCTTATATTTCCCGTGCCAATGGTCAGTTGAGAACAAGAGTGCAAGCCTTTGTGGAAAGTTTAGAATTTAAAAAACTAAAAAGCAGAGGAAGGGGGATGCGTGATGTATAATCCAAAAACAGGAAAAGGCATGGGGGATTTTTTTGATAAAAATCGCAAGGCAATGACGCGAAGAGAATGGAAGGGATTTCGGGATACCTTCTATGAATTTGGACGATGGCTGAAGTTATACGGTTATATGGCATTTAAGCTTGGAAGACATCCTATTTTGATGATGAAGGCGATGTTGAGATATCGTTGGCTGGTTTCCTATCTGACTGCGGCAAATACGATTGATAAGCATACGATTGGCTTATATGGCAAAGAACTTCGTTATACACACGAATATTTCTTTACGGTCGTGCGCAATTCTATCGATAACGTACTCATGTTTCTGGAACGAGATAAAAATTTAAGACCGAATTCTAAAAAAGCAGCAAAGCTGAGAGATACGACGGTTATGTTTGATGAGATGATTCCAAAATTCATCATGGCGGGATTCCCAACATTGCAATGGATGGATATTGCTATGATGACGGTTGGTATGCCATCTGAAATAGACCAGTACAGTAATCCGACCTATATTGATGCAATTGAAAAGTTCGGTCTGGCAGCAGATATTTGCCCATTCCCGGCAACAGAAGTTGGTGTGGCTGTGGCAAATGATTATCCGATGGTAGGAAAAACATTTATTACTTCGACGATGCCATGTGACGGTTCTATTGGTGAAATAAGCTTTATGGCGAGATTGCTCAAAGACATTCCGAAGTTTCAGGTTACGCCACCACAGCGATTTTTAGAGCCGGAAGTACAGGAATATGCCGTGAAAAATCTGAAGAAGGCAATCCAGTTTATTGAAGAAAATTACAATGTAAAATGGGACTGGGATGCATTCTGGGAAAAGAGCGAAATGTTTAACCAGATGTCGCAATGTATGCTGAACAAATGGGATATTAACTGTACCGATTATCCACAAGTATGCAATGGTGCAATGGCTTTATACCGTGAATATGAGTTCATGGGAGCAGGCTGCCTGGATCCGAATTTCTTAAAAACGGATCTCAAAGTAGATGCCATGATGAAAAAAGGGTATGAAGAAGATAAAAAGAACGATGCAAACAAGCCGAAATATCGCGCAATTGTGTGGGCTTGTCCTGCACATTACTATACGCAATTTTCTTATTGGACAACACACTGTTGGGGCGTAAAAGCTATGGTTGATATGGAATGTATGCTGGCTCATCATTTTATTCATATCGGCGATAAAGACGCAGCAATGGTGGATCTGGCTATCCTTTATGAAAAGATGATGATGCGTTCACATACGAATGGTGGATATGTCAACTCTTTGGATGAATGCTGGAGAATGTGCGAAAAGTTTAATGCAAATGTTGTCATTATGTATGACCATGTATCCTGCAAAAATGTGGGTGGTTTACATGGTATGTTTGAGGAACAAGCGAGAGAAAGAGGCATTCATTTAATCTGGATTCCACACGATCTTATGGACGCACGTACGGTTTCAAAGCGTGAAATGCGTGAGGCATTTAATAAATATATGGTGAATGTTTTCAGAGAAGAACCGTTAGATCCAACCCTTGTGGATTATGAAGATGATATGACATGGTAATAGCCATAGATCAAACGAAGGAATCGTAAAAGGAGAGAAAATAGATGGCTTGGTATTTTATTGTACTCATTGTGCTAGCGTGTATTTTTGGTCTGCTGTTTCTCGTTTTTATCACAAATGGTGATGGAAAAATGATTGAAAAAGTATATGACCAGCTATCAAAATATCATGATAACAAAGAGAAGAATGAAAAGATTTAATGTATGAATGTATATGATAATTTAATAAAAGAAACCGTAAGCATTTTGCAGAAACAGCATTTTACCGAATTAAAGGTAAGGGATTACGATTGGAATATGCTTCAGACAAATGAGTTTCTAATGGGAAAAGAGGTATCTTTTGAGCTGGGGGATCGCTTTAAGGATAATATCGTCTACCATGTGCCGACGAGTGATGATGCGCTCATCGTCGAAGATAGAATATTTTTACTTGGTGATGATTTGCAAAATATCAAAAAGAATACCAATTTTTCCCGGGTGACATTGTTTCAAATCGATGATATTGAAGATCCCAATAAGGCGTATATCGGTGTTCGAAAATTGGATTACGAAAGATACAAAATTATCCCAGAGGGTTATATGATTTTGTCTTCCAGTTTTGAAAATAAGGAAAATATACGTGTTAGTAAGAAGGCAATAAAACAAGGTTTGACCTTTGAAACGCTTGGAAATATTTATATCGACCACTATAAAAAGCTGCCGGGAGTGAACCATGTGCAGGTATATTTTATTGTGGGAGACTATGATTTCGTGAAGGATTTGGTCGGGGTATCGAAAAAGGTAAATGAGGTGACGGAAGCATTTGACCATATTTTGAAAAATGTGATTCTGGACTGCGAGGTATGTCCACTCCAGACCATTTGTGATGATATCGAAGCTTTACGGGAACTGCATTTTGCTGCAAATAAAAAAGAATAGTTTAAGGAGAGGGTAATAATGAATAATGAGTTAGACGTCCTATTTACACCATGGAAAATAGGAAATTGTGAAATAAAGAATAGAATCGTGATGACATCTATGGGTGGTACCTCTATTTTTGGATGGATGGAACCACATCATTTTGACAAAGAAGCTGCAAATTTTTTGATGGAAAAGGCACAGAATAACGCTGGATTAATTCTTCCGGGAATTGCGCCAATTCGAAATATGCTTGGCGGTGGCTGGCTTTATAATGCAAAGCACGCGTTTAAGCAGTTAAAGGAATTTATGGATGAATTGCACAAAACAGATACAAAAATGTTCATTCAGTTGACAGCAGGTATGGGCCGTGCATTTTCTGTAAATAGCACAATGGAAAAGATGGTAAATAATCCATTTTTAAAAGTGCTCAGCAAACCGATTTTTGACGTTGAGAGAATTTGTGCGAGTGCTTCAGCAACACCGAACCGTTGGAGTGATTGTGTGCCATCCCGTCCACTTACGGTGGAAGAAATTCATGAGATGGTAGAAGCTTTTGCAAAGACTGCAAAAATGTGTCAGGAAGCAGGCGTAGATGGCGTGGAAATTCATGCGGTACATGAGGGATATCTTATAGATCAGTTTACCATGAAATACACCAATCAAAGAACCGATGAATATGGTGGATCTTTTGAAAACAGATATCGCTTCCCGGTAGAAATCGTACAAGCAATCAAAAAGGAATGCGGTAAGGATTATCCGGTATCACTTCGCTATTCTGTTGTTTCTTATACGAAGGGATTCCGAGAGGGAGCACTTCCAGGGGAAGACTATGTAGAAGTTGGCCGTGATATGGCTGAGAGTGAAAAGGCTGCAAAATATTTACAGGACGCAGGCTATGATATGCTCAACTGCGATAATGGTACTTACGATGCATGGTATTGGAGTCATCCACCAATGTATATGCCAGAAAACTGTAACCTTGCGGATGTAGAACACATCAAACAGTTTGTGGATATTCCGGTTGTAGCTGCTGGTAGAATGGATCCATATGTAGGGGCAAAATCCATTGCAGAAGGAAAGCTGGATGCAATTGGTGTAGCAAGACAATTCTTGGCAGATACCGAATGGGTTACAAAGCTGATGAATGGCAAAGAAGAGGATATTCGTCCTTGTATTTGCTGTCATAATGGATGCTTTACCATGGCACATTATGAGGGCGTTTCGAACGACCAGGATCCTTCGGATGCAATTCATATGGCAAGATGTGCAATCAATCCAGAAACCATGCAGAGTAAAAAATACAAAATTGTTCCTGCAAAAAAATTGAAAAAAATCGCTATTATTGGTGGTGGTATTGGTGGAATGGAAGTTGCCAGAGTTTGTGCAATGCGAGGACACAAGCCAACCATTTATGAAAAATCTGATTGTCTGGGTGGTATTTTTATTGCAGCAGCATCACCAAGCTTTAAGGAAAAAGACAGAAGCCTGATTGAGTGGTATCGCAGAGAAATGGTTAAGCTGCATGTGGAAGTGAAGCTGAATACAGAAGTGAAGGATGTGAATGAAGTTGAAGCAGACGAAGTTGTTATTGCAACGGGTTCTGTGGCTCGTAGATTCAATAAACTTCCTGGTATTGAAAGAAGCACAGAAGCTTGTGATTATCTGCTCAAGAAAAAAGAAGTTGGACAGAATGTCATTATTGTTGGTGGTGGATTGACAGGATGTGAAATTGCTTATGATTTATATCTTCAGGGTAAAAATCCAACAATCATTGAAATGAAAAATGATCTGATTGCGATTCCTGGCGTATGTCTTGCAAACAGTTCATATCTTCGTGAATTCTTTAAATTACATAAAGTTCCGGTTTACCTGGAAACAGCTGTGGATGCCATCACAGAAGATGGTGTAGTCATCAAACACAAAGATGGAACAAAAGAGGCAATTCAAGGCGATGATGTAATCATGTCTGTGGGTTACCTTCCAGCACCACTTGCAAACAACGGCAATGTACCGCTCGTCGGTGACTGTAAGAAGGTTGGAAATCTTCGTACAGTAATCTGGGGAGCATGGGATGTTGCAATGAAATTGTAATTCAATAGATTGAAAGTATAAGAAAGAACCAAAATGGGGCATTGCCTTGTTTTGGTTCTTTTTTTTGTGGTTATGGGAGTAGCGTTTGGAGAGGAGAAACCGTAATCTGGGAACAAAGTTTCGATATGCAAGGTAGGATTTATGGACTTGTGATTTTCTACAATTTAGGTAGATGTTTTTTGGGAACCTTTTTGGACGATATATGTTTGATTTTTTATATGTCAGGGATAAGATATAGAGAAAGGGATTCAAAAGACAAATAAAAAAGACTTCGTAACTGAAGTCTTAGAAGCACACACTGTGCAACTGGATAAACCAGTGAATTGAATAAATTTTTATTTGAACTCGCAGTGTAAATTCGTAGGGGAACTACGATTTACAATTGCATAATAACGTAAAAATCACACTTTTGCAGTAAGTTTTGATGTACTATAGCTCGAAACCTTTTTAAAACATGGCTTCCGAGCTAATTTTATTTCAATTTTCTATCTTTTTCCTATAGCGCTCCATAACGCTTTGCGGTATAATTAAATTTATGTCTAAGAAGTTGGATTATGTATTTGAAAAAGACACCAAATGCACAGGGACGTATCAGAATTTCAATCGTTGATAATTATTACGACAAACAAAAGAAATGCTCTAGGCAAAAGACTATCGAATCTATTGGTTTTCTGGATGAACTTGAGAAAATATACGAAGAGCCTATTTCTCATTTTCAGAAACGTGTAGAATTGTTAAATCAACAAAAGAAGGAAAAACAAGCTCCAATCAACGTTACTTTCTACGATTCAGACCATCTTACTACTTCGAAACAGATGAACAGACGGATTTACTTCGCAAAGGAGTTTCAAAGGAACACAGACCTAACCCGATTGTTCAGATAGGGCTCTTCATGGAAAAGGTCATAGCAATGATTGTATTGAAAGTTAATAATAGAATGTATAATTGAGGTGCTTCGGCATCTCTTTTTTATTATTCTT